>Ga0181612_113528_pt1 | contig 11354 bp, 9 predicted proteins | sample HoacroProtozoa21_FD_119630 | JGI IMG/M metagenome (GOLD analysis project Ga0181612, IMG submission 119630) | Hoatzin crop microbial communities from Cojedes, Venezuel. Combined Assembly of Gp0051906, Gp0051904, Gp0051908
AAAGCATTCACTGCCTTCTTTGTATTTTAAATTGCAGGATCAGCTCTATTACCATCACACCTCCTCAGTCTATTTATTCTTCATCAGGAACAGGAAAAGCACTGATGGGAGCGGACATTAAATTTGAGAGGGAACACATATTGTGAATAAGCTGTCAAACACCAGCATACAGGGAATAAACAAATCCTTAATGAACCGAATCTACCATCTCCAATTTCTGCTCTCTTTTTCATGACCTCGTGTCTTCACAGGCTTCATGGGATCAGGTTCTTACAGGAAAAGAAATGACAACATATAACTCCAATTGCCTGACTGTGAAATACATTTGTGGGTTTGTTTACTAAATAAAGCAGCTAAAAATAGCTTGAAACTTTAAAACTTAAAAAGTTTCACTGACACAAAACTGGGCTGTGTTCTACCATGAACTATCAAGGACTGCTCAGGTATCGCATACATGAATGGATGCAACAATACTGCAGCTGTATAATTACCTAGAGCTGTTGTAAGAAAGGAACATAAAGGTTCTGTGGTAACCTTCCTCTCCTTGTCATTAACTAGCAGAAGACGATCCTTTTGATTACAGTGTAGGATTAGTGTTAAAATACATGAATGCCCTAAAAGATACTGCTACAAAAATCTTATGGCATGTCCGTGTCTTGTACATGCCACACAGGTGAGTCCAAGCAAGCTGTGAACTGTCATTTAAACAGAGCTTCATTCAGGAGAGTTTCTCTAACCTGCTTAGTGTGTGTGAAGTCCCATCTACTTAAAATTACAGGTAAAAATTTGATCTAAAGGCCAAAACCCATATACCTGCTTCTGTCAAACATGGCTTCTTTACTGTTTTGACTTCAAAAAACACAAAGAAGTGAACAAAAAGGAATCCCTGCTCTTAAACCTCCTGACAAATCCATTAGTACAAGATCTATTAATAACTCCTAATAAAGAAAATTTGACCAGCAATAGAGAAATTTAAGTGCCTGTCTTTTTCTCCAGTACCATCCTTCTGATGCTATCCTCTCAGGAGGCTGCCCTGATCACTATAGCACCACCAAGAAAGAGTTGGTGAAACCAGTTTCCTATCCCACTGCTGAAACCACATCACTGTGAAGTCATTTATGAAAAAAGAACAGTCCCAGAAAATGAGGAATCAAGAAAGATTTTATAGCTCATATTGAGCATTGAGGAGAACATTCATTTGCAGGGCAGAGAGGTAGTTTGTTTTTTCAGTACCATTTCTCTAGAATACATAAATCATTAATTAATAAAGGACTGGTCTGGCATAAAACCAGAAATATCTATTTATGCAAATGTGGGAGATTTTCAGGCTTTCAGTCCCAGTATCTCACATATGTGGTTGGAGCCCAGAATATGCACAGAGTTTCAGGAAGATACAAAGCCCTCTTAAGCCTTTTAGATTTAAAGATGCTTAAGCCTCCCTTGCAGTTAACATGATGGTTATCCTCATCCTCCTTTCTAGGTACCTCACTCAATTCACTCTCTGCATGAGGAAATACAGTTGAAGCTGAAGTCTTCAGGAAATATTTGGACCTTCTGTTTTTATACTAATATAGAGACTGCTTGATTAAAGGAGGTAAAGGAGACTGAAAATCTACAAAGGACCTTAGAAAAATGACGAGACATGAATGGCAATTTTTACAAAAAGAAAAAAAAAATGGCTGCTGTAAACACTGCTGTAACTGTGTCTGTGTTCCAAGTCGTCATGATTTACATCTGGCTGGCAACAAAGAACCATGTGGCTGCACTATTACCCCTCTCCCTGCTGGGATGGGGAGGAGACTCGGAAGAAAAAGGCAAAACTTGCGGGTTTGGATCAGGACAGTTTAACAGAACAGCAAAGGAAGTAAACAGTAACAGCAATAATACTGTTAAGAACAAGGGAATGCACAGAGCAGCTCTCTCTCACCGCCTGATCCTCGGCACACTCCTGAGCCACAAATAACCTCCCCTGGCCAATTCCTCCACTCAGAACCGAGCATGGTGCCACGAGATATCACATACCCTATTTTGTCTGGCCAGTTTGGGTCAGCCATTCCAGCTGTGTTCCCTCCTGGCTTCTTGTGAAAAATAACCCTATCCCAGCTGAACCCAGGTCACAAGTATAACTGCAAAATTTGGGGAAAAGCATCATGTATCAGAAAAATAAGGATTAATATGTAGGTACATAATTAAACCAGTGATTATTCTCATTGCACAGAATTTGACTTGCATGATGGCAGGTCTGAATATGCATATATAGGATGAGAAATCTGTTTTATTTTACACCAGGCACTTCTGTGTTAAACATCCTTACTTTACTAAATCTTCTCAGTTGTTTGGAGAATTGTTGACAACGACAAAGATTCCGAAGCATTTATATATTGTCATAGACAAACTGATACTGTACTCTGATATTAGTGATAGTACTACATGGTACCTTTATTCAGAAGGAACAGAATGTAGGGTGTTATAAGAGCTCTTGCTAAAGTTTATTTTTTGTGGAAAATAATTTTAAGGCAGTGACCGTGGTCTTGTATTTTTGTGCATGCGTATATATTTCTGTAAATTATTTATCTTATGTCCATCTTAATGAGACTTTGTTATATCTCTAAACCAGTTGAATCTTGTGCAGGAACCATTTCTGTCCATATGCTTGCATATGGCTGAACTCACTGTTGATATTCAATAATTATAATAAGCTGTCAGAAACTGTTTAGACAGGAAGGATATGACTGATTTTCCCCCTTTGCATCTTTTCATTACAGGCTGTTGGTGAGGAAAGGAAATCTGACTGCTTGTTTTGTTGTTCAACTGGTTTGCTCTAAGGTACTCTGAGAAACAGTTCAAAGATTCTTCGTAGTGCAGGCAAAATTTGGTTTTGAGGTGAAAGCAAAATGAACTTAAGGAGAAACTGTGATCTATTAGTATTTTGGGAAGTTGATGACATCGGGGAGAGATTTTCCAAGGACTAGAGCTGCTTTTTTGCAGGTCATGAATGAGAAAGGGAGTCTGAAAAAGTTAGAAGGTTTTCCAGGGAATGAAGGTGAAACTAGAGAGCTAGGAATGATTAACATGGCTTCCAGAAAGTTGTAGCTTGATGGCAGAAATCTCTCTTACTCCTTTTCTTTAGTCTTCTTCATGTCTTTTTACTCCCAATATCCTTCCTTCCTTCCTTCCTGGGGTTATGAGGCACAGCTACTACGTTCTGCTGTTCCACGTCCTTGTTTGGCAGATGATCACTACCCATATCACAGACAAATCTTTTCATTATAATTCCTATCTCATTTCCTCACTAGCTCCTTTCCCCCTATCTCCCTATGAGCTACCTTTACTCACCACATCTACTTCTTCTGCAAGCAGCCCCAGTACACTTTCCTCTGTGGTCACGCAATGAGGAAAAGGAAAAACACAGCATGACACTACAGTAGATGTTGGGCAGGGAGAAAGATCTATGGGGAGCAGAGATTTCTCTGTCTCTCAGTAAGACTCGGAGAGATGGAGGAGATGTAGCAAGCCATGCCACATGCCCTCAATTCTCCTTTAAAGTGAAAAAGAGGAGAAAACTCTGAGAAAGGGTTCTACAGGACATGGAAGTCACATAGATGGTCTAGATCTCACAGGGAACGGGAAAAATGAGCCTTTTCCTGTATTATGTGACTATACCGCTCCTGCTTTTAGAATGGACCTTTTTGCAAAAGCTTTTACGACATGTAATATTAAGCTTTTCTGCTAGACATGCATCAAATATCATGGCATTGTGATATGAGGCAATGACTAGTCTTGTTTGAATATGTTAAAATTTACTATGCTTGTTCTGTTTCATTTATACAATGCTTTGGAGTACTTGTGAAGAAAGGTTGGATTTTGCAAGTACCCAGTGCCATTTAAATAAGATTCCATATGAGTAAGTGAAACAAGAATTAGACAATGAAGATATTAGGTTGCTTAAACAGTAGTCCAGCAATTTTGTCACTTGAGTACTATCAAGGTAAAAAGCATCTGTCTCAGTGTCATTACTACCCTATAGGTCATTCCTTTCCCCCTCCATACATGTTTTTTCCTGCTGTGTCTGTACTGAGAAAGCATAATTTTTCTGTCATTATACCTACTTTTTAATGTAGTTCTGACTAATATCAAGTATCTGTCTACAGAAATGTAAAAGCAATGCTTATTATTAGGCTTTCCTAATATTCTTCATCATTAAAGTTACTTACCACCAAATGCAATATGATAGAAGCTTAAAGGAGGGGTTTATCAAAAAGGAAATCCATGAAGGAGTATTCATTACAAAGTCTCTACCTCTGTGAACTGCAAATTGTTGAAAGGCAAGCAGGTATTCAAGTGAAGTACCACTATATTTTTTACTCCTTATTAATTTATTTCCTTGGTATCTGTATTGGCCGCTGTAAGAGGTAGAATAACAGTTTAGATAGACCTTCCTCCTAACCCACTAGGGTTGTTATTTTATGTTATGACTTTATTTTGGGGTTGGGCTTTGTGTGTGTGCATGCTTGCTTTGCAGGAAGGAGGGATAGGGGCAGCTGTCATGTTTACAGCAAGCCTCTAAAGCCTTGTATCCCCTGGGGTAAAGAAGTCCTTTTTTGGCTTCACCTGTGAGTATAATGAGTCTCAGCTGTGTAAGCTACTATTTAAAAATTGTTTTTTTTTCTTCTCTTTATAGCTTATATCAATGTTTTTTTTTTTATTTCCATAAAATAAAGTTCTCCAATATTGTCTGAAATAATGAGATTCCAGATTTATAATAACCTGTGTAACCTTAATCAGGCTGCATGGTACCCTGAATAATTTTTGTCTTTACCTATACGATAACATCTAATTTCATTCCCACATTCCTTTTTGTCATATAATACAATAACTAGGTTTCCAGTCTGTTGCAGATGTGCCATTTCTAGTGCCTCAGGAGGTAAATAACTATGTATATGAACACAGTTTGGGGAATTTGCAATATTGTAGGCAGTAGGCTATCTGTTGGAATCTTTCCTCAGGGAACAGTGGAGAGACGGGATTTTCCAGGACACCTTGCTAGGTCAGAGTCTAGCACATTAGCTAAAGGTAACCTGGGAAGACTTACTTGACTCATTCCCTTTAGACTTGTGACCAAGACTCCTAAGTTAATTGCCATGAATTCCTTGGTTCCCTTTGTAGTCAGTGACTATACAGGAGTAATGTCTTCTCACTAGACTCTAGAATTAGGTCAGATGTGTCTGAATTTATGTCTGTACTTGAGCACATACTGCTAAATTCACTAATGTAAATGTTTCTTCCTAGTCCTTACTTGACTGTATGCTAAAAAGACTGCGCATCATGGCCTATTGATTTTCCCTCCTTGGGATCTGTACTGAAATTATAGGTCAAAATGATACACAAGGTTCATGACGGTAAAAATAAAATGTCTGTATGATGTCTTGGAGATGCAAGGGACCTCTGGAGGTCATCTGGTCCAAAACCCCTGCTCAAACAGAGCCATCTAGAGCCAGTTGCCCAGGACCATGTCCAGACAGTTTCTGAATATCTCCAAGGATGGAGACTCCACAGCTCCTTGAGCAATCTGTTGCAGTGTGCAGTCACCTTCATAGGAAAAAAAAGTTTCCTAATGTTCAGAAGGAGAAACCCAGAATGAGACACAGGTCTCTGGGTTTGCCATTAAACTTACCATTACCATTAAGTTTACCATTAAACTTAAATTTTACATTTGTTGGACTTGATAAATATATACATGGACCTTCAATGTCACGATTTGTCCTCATTGGTGAAAACTTGTCAAGAACTGAAGCTTAGTCAGTCTACAGTTGGCAGAAAGTTAGAGAAAAGATTCTATGAAATGCAGTACTAAGAAATTGCTGAAATCATTCTGAATAATATAGCGGAAAAGAAAAATGTTTCTTCAGAAGAATCCACCGATGTGAAGTAACAGCTTCCCTATTCAAGCAAGATTGGGCTTTCTTCATCTTCTCTTGCACTCAGATATTGTATTTTCAGATATTCTGATTAGACTCCTGACCTGGCACTTGAAAGCCTCCCCCCATTCCTCAGTTCTACGCCTGTTGTTTCTCCCACCAGCTGTGCAGCAAAGAACATATATTAAAACACAGAAAGTGCTCATAATAGCAGAGAACAGCCTGTTCTTCTCTCCAGGAGCAGCCTGGCTGTAGAAATGAACATATTTTTTCCAGAATAGAAAAAATGATATTTTATGCCAGTCCGTCCTTTCCCTTGAACAGGAGCCAGTAGCTGTAGTCTTAAAAGCTTCGTGCAACGATCAGAACCATGTATCACAAGCTCCATACAGCAGTCAGTTAATGAGAATACTTCAACCTAAATGGGAGCCAGTGTGTCTGGACTAGGATGAGCTTGACTGCTTCATCATTATTGACAAGACTGTCCACACAGACGAAAATACGAAGAAAACATGCATAAAATAGGTGGAAGTCTGGCCTCCAACTCTCAATGTCTTTTCTGTGTTGTGAGGAAAAACAGGATCTCACAGAGAAGATGGAGTATTTCACAATAGACAGGGATGGTAGGATGATATTGAATTAGCATAGACATATAGAAACCTGACCAGGAGAGATCTGCATTCTGTTCATCCCTGAGAGAATGAATACGTATGTGGAACACATTTTCACCCTGATCCACTGTGCTTGGTCTCTGAGCAATGTTCATGTGTCAGCATAATTCTGCAAAAATGCCCCTGGTATTTTTCAGCTCAAGGCTTCAGAGTTGTAGTCAGGAGTTTACTTTTACTTTCTTCTCCCCTCCCCATCTTCATTCCCAGACTTGATGACATAAAGAAGCAAAATTTCTAAGTATCATGTATTTCCTTAGGTTTTCTTTCATGAAAATGAAAGGTTTATTTCAAAATTCTTGGGGGAAAAAAATCAAACTTTCCAACATCACAAATGTTTTAATATTTGATTTAGGAGAAGACTATTCTAGACATGCAAATATTTTGACAATGAACTTTCCTAATAAATTATATGTACATATATATATGTAAAACAAATCAAAACAGCCACAACTTATTTTATCCCTGTGCCTACCATAGTGTCTCAGTATAGTTCTTGACATGGAACTTATCTTAATGCTTTTTGCACTAGCCTTCTGCTGTAGGTTTCTCATGGTCCTACTCCAGTATCAATGACTGAGGACTAATTTAAAGCAGGACAGAACATTTACATGTTTAGATGAAAGCTACTGGAGATGTGCCTATGCTTGAGGTAAGCATCTCACATTCATTTCAACATGATAATATTGGCCTTGTTTTCTTGCTTCAAAATGGTCATAGAAGCAATTTGTAAAAATTTGAAAAAATCATGATGTACATACATACCCAGTGAAATAGCTGGAGATTTGCCAGGTTAAAATTAAAGAGCACAGCTGTTTTGAAGTAGTAACAACATATGAAGGAAGTGGAAAAAAATGCACCTTCATTGGTCACAAATAATAACGACAACAGTTTTAACATTATGTTTAGATGAAGAAATTGAGAAAGTTGCCTGATGGATCCTTTGATAGGATTACTTGCCAGTGTGTTAGTGACATGACTTTTCTGTGTACTTAGCCTCAGGTTTACTGCTCACTGGGATAACATAAACAAGAGGTATTGCAAGGTGATCTTTTCAGTCTCTTGCAGTTTGCCTCATTCTTGAACAATTTAGTGAAGGAGCAGCATTACCGTTGGCCTCAGGAGAGATGAAGCAGTTCTTCTCGTCACAGGTGAAGTGGATGTGACTCTTTTTGTGCCTAATATCCGTATGGTGGGATGAGCTCAACAACAGCCTGACATGTGAGATACTATTTCCTGCCACATTATGCACCTTATGTTCCTGACGGGAGATCAGAAATCTTGAAAGGAATCCGGCTGTGCTGTGAAGGGCATGCTGGTTCCACCTGAATGAGGATGCCTTAAGCTAACTCACCATTGATTAGCTTCCTAACTGTAGCTGCATGAGTCCCAGAAGCGAAAAAGTAAGCCTTCAAATGCCGGTACAAGAGGCTAACAGGGGTTCCAATGTTATCTGAGAAAAATCTGGCAATGAAAGTTAGTAGAAATAATCCTTGAACAGATTTTATAAGAAAGTAAGCAGATAAGTTATGTGCCAGCAGAGTGTAAATAAAGGAGCATAATGGTGACATGAATTAATGATATGTAATGAAGTACAAAGCACTGCCATTATCACTTCTTCCCAACACATTTTAAACAGCTGCAGCTGCTGCTGAAACAACTTGCAATAGGGCTATTTTGAAGAGTGAAGTAGAAATTGCATAGGATTTTATAATAAGCTGAAAGTTTATTAATTCTATTTCAGTTCCCCCAATTATACAATATACACACTTCATTTTACTGTTTGACATCACATAGAATCTTGCTAATTAAACTGATAATTTATCTGCTTTGTATTTTAAGGTGGTCTCTCTTTTACAGCAGGTAGACAAATACACAATCTAACTTTAGTCTAACTATTAAAACTACACAAAACATCCCACTGATGAAACATAACATTACAGACTTCAGCATAGGTCGATCACATGAATAAAAATCCAAGACTTCCAGTGAACACACACAGCCTGAAACAAAGTTTCCTTCACTTCACTTTTTACAATACTGTAATTCATGTTTTTTAATGTAAAACAACCCAAAAAGTATGTTTGATCATCTTGTCACCAAAGTTTCTCTCGAATGCTATTTGGAATTTCAAATACAAAGGAATAAAAAAATCTGCCTATAATCTTCTCCAGAAGACAACCCTAACTCTGTCACGCTCCTCTTGACTCTTTTTTTGATTAGAATCCATACTCTCCTCTGCTTTTTCAAACCACCCTCAGTTACACTGTTTCTCATATCTCAGAGACATGTAACAGTATTTACGACAGGCTAATTTCATGTCACTTACTTTACAAATAAAGGGCAAGTTATTAATGAAATATAGTTCCCTTACACAAAGTCAGACTTTTAATTTGCATTGAACCTTTTTTTTTAGCTATGAAATTGTTTATACTGTACAATAACTTATCTCATCATGGTAAATAATTACAATATTTAAGTAAATGTTTGAAGTGAGTTTGCCAAATCAAGTAGCTCTATAAATTCAGAAATTATCCAAACAGTTTTAGCTTACAAAGCACATTTATAAATATATATATATATGTGTGTATGTGTGTGTTTTACCTTGCTTTTTCCACAACTTGGATGTCAACTTTATCCATTTAGTTACTATGTAAAAAGCATACTGTCGCAATCATTGTTAGTTCACTGCTACTTCATGTCACTATTTATCTGGATATCTTCTGAATTCTACCTCAACTAGGCTTTGGTTCTGTCTTCCAGAAGAAAGAAAAGAAATGAACCAAAATGAAAACACTCCCCTGCAAAAAAACAAAAACATAAGAGAACACCTTTCCTTTAAGTCTTATTTAAATTCATAAATAGTTTCCAGATGACTGAAGTCACATTATATAGCAATGAAGAAAAAAAAAAGGCAAGACAACCAATATTTTCAGTAAATTTCAGCAATATAATTGCAAACTACCTAAGAATGTATAAGCCGGTTAGGTTTACACAGGAAATCTTTCCTTGAGTGTTTCTGAGCTACGGCATTCTAGAATTTACAATAGTAATAAGGTTATAGCACTGAAGTATTTTGCTTGTGTGTTTGAATGAATAAAAACTGCCTAAGAATGAAAAAAAATCCCAGACTAATTCTTCCCCCTTTTTCTGCACAATTCTCCTGTGTGCTCTTCTGATTGCCCCAAAGCATGAACTTTGTGAAGCTATGAGGTGACTAAGATTTATATCTGATAGGAGATGGGAACCAGGACACATGAAAAATGATATTTTTCTCCATAGGGAAAAGACTTCAGAGGCTATTAACTGAGGAACAGTACTTTGAATCCTAGATATCCTTCAGCTGATGCTCTTTTCAGTCTTGTCCGTAATAGCTGCCCCGTTCTAATGCTTTTCCATTGTCTGTAAGTTAAATGTATCGGATATAGCTCAGTTGTTGATGCCTTCACTACAGAGGGCTAAAATTACTATAGATGGACATTATTTCTTGTCTTAGATCCAGTCCTGACTATTCAGCTTTCCTAGTTTTCCAAGTTTTCCTGCAAATCCAGCTCCAATCTGCTCTGCTGCTGACTCCTACTTTTTTATCTCTTCATTATTCCAGTTTGCACAATATTCTTCCAAATCAAAACGAATTTCTTCTTACATTTATCTTCTCTCTAGTTCTTTCTCCTCATCCTGCCAAGACTGGTTATTTCTCCACCCGTTTGATTTTTCATATGAGCTTTATTTTTGGACTGTAGCAACTCCTCATTTCTCATGTCTATACATGAATAATTCTTTCCTGTTCCCCAGTTTACCAGAAGTCTTTTGTCACAGACTTATTCTAAACTAGCCTCTTAACTTAAACTTTGTTTTTTATCTCAAATCTTTGCTCCTACTTTTTTATTTTCATCTATTGTAATACACAGACTCCACAGATGCCTGGAAAATCAGTTGACAATTTCTTTAAATGACTTCAAAAATATAGTTATTGATGTCAGTTCCACTTGTCAGGTTTAAGCCTTGCCTCCCATTAACTGTTCCTTTCCCTGTAAGTTATGTATCAGTCATATAAAAAAAGAAATTTTAAAATTTCTATGCAGAAATTTTTATCTTCAATAACCATTGATCCCTCTTCCAGGCTTTTACTGTTCCTGATGCTGTTGTACCTTTTACAACATTATGTTGGTTGGTTAAAAAGAAAGGACAATAATTTTAGTATTTCTGACCTAGTTCATGCTGTTAGTTAGACTGCTTTAACTGTCTAATTCTAATATACACCACAGTGCACAGCAGTTATTCCACAATTAACTACTGATCTACTGATTATGTTTCAAAGGAGTACAGAAAAGGTAGTCTAAGAATAAAGCTTAAATTTAAATCACTACAGGAGATTTCCACTGAAATAATACTAGCTTTTGCTGCCAATTGTAATTGTTTAAAAAATAATTGAAATCCTCGTATACACTTTGTATATATTTTACATACAAATAAATTATCCATAGGTGATTGGAGGAACTTTCTACAGTTCTGGCATTTCTTCTAGTAAAATGTATTTAAACTATGATCATGAAGGAAAAATGTCAGTATTCATGCATCTTAATGTGTTCTTTACCTCCTGTATCAAATTAGGAAAGAGATCCTGCAGATAACTCATTAAATATAGCATTTAATGATCATCTGTTGATGAAATAGTGAAGAAGGATTTTAAGTTGAGATGACAAAAGAGAAAACTTTAAAGCCAAAATAATGCTCAGTCCTTGAAAGCTATGTGAAACAACGTACC
>Ga0181612_131004_pt1 | contig 11354 bp, 5 predicted proteins | sample HoacroProtozoa21_FD_119630 | JGI IMG/M metagenome (GOLD analysis project Ga0181612, IMG submission 119630) | Hoatzin crop microbial communities from Cojedes, Venezuel. Combined Assembly of Gp0051906, Gp0051904, Gp0051908
CCTTCCAACCCAAACTATTCTATGATTCTGTGCTAATACAGTATTTTTAAATTTTGTGTGTAGTCACTTGCTTCATACATTTCAACTACTCTGCACATCCATTTATGTCGCATCTAGTTTTTTATATATGAATCAAGAAGCGCCTTTTTCTTCCCCTTCTTCCCTGAAAAATATTTGCAGAAAACTTTCCATTCAAAAACAAATCCGAACTTTAACCTGGAACTTAATTATTGTCTAAAATCTTATGAATATTATGCGCTTGAGATGATTGTTATATGACAAAAACAAATAGAATCGCGACAGTCTCTTTGTCTAGAGGAGCAAATACTTTATTTTTTTACATTCCAGTACTCAAGGGAGGATAAACTTCAAAAATGTCCCATGGGATGAGTGATGAATTATTTTGTAGTTGTTAATTTTGATGAAATGGAGTGGAGACCTTTCAGTTTTGGTTCCTTGCCACTCCTGTTTCACTGCTTACTGGAGCAGAGGGTTTAGAATTATGCTAAATTTTGTTAAATTTTCTGTCACAATGGGAGTAGAAATGGAATAGTCACTGCTGTTCCTTGAGTATGGTGATTGCAAATTCAGAGTTTCCAGGCACTGCTCAGTGTGAGAGGTGGGTCCTTGAATCTGCCTACAGGTTTAGGGACTTAGATATAATGTTTTTTGTCGTAATTTCCTGTCCACGTATATTTCAGCATAAGTGCTTTGCCTCCTTGAATATGACTCTATTTCAGCTGTGAAGTACCTCCTGAGTAAATGCAGAGTTTATACAGGCAGTTAAGTGCTTTATTTGTGGTGCTTTATTAGTGTTACCTTATAGACAAAAGCAAATTTGAGAAAAGAAAAAAGAACCCTCACTTTTGAATTTAAAAAATAGCCAAGACTTTTCCTTGTCCCTCTAACGTAAACAGGTACATGATTCCATTGTGTTGAGATGCAGATTTGTAATAGTTACTGCAGGTTTTATTTTTGTATTTTTGAAATAGTGTCTGAGGGACTCAGGGTAGGAGATAGATGACTTTTTTGTCAATAGGCCAACTGTCCACTCAAATATATCCTGAACCTCTACTATACATCGGAGAGTTCTAATGAGTTTTTACGTTCACTTGCTCTTAATCCCAGCAAGATTTGATCTATTAATTTATGTATATGGGCAGAAAAATATTCCTTAATTGTCTTTTTTTCACAAGTAATGGTTAGTGCAGCTCTTTAAAGAATATATTCAGATGCACAGTTTCCTGGTAGACATTTGGACAATCTGATTATTAAGCATTAAAGGTGAGTTTAATTGTAGCGTTAGGTATTATTTTGGCTCTGTGATTTCTTGACTTGAGTCTCTTCTTTTTGAAAGAGCAGAATAAAACTGTTTCTGAGGATCGCGTTATCATTTTAAGAGATTTATTGGGCACCTTATTTTTGTTATTGTGCAACCCATTCTTTATTTCGTTTTCCTGTGTCTTTGTCTATTGAGATGCTCTGGAAAAGATGGCACTGATATTTTTTTTTTTTAATGTTTCTCTCCCAACCGCTTCAAGTAGAAGACAATGTAGAAAATCTTTGTCTGGCTTGCACCGACCTCTATCAAGCCTTGAATGAAGGAAATATGCTTGGAAAAAGATTTAAAAGAAGACGTGTGCTTCTGAAGACATTATATAAACTTGTAGACATTGATTCAGATCCACTTTGCCTGAAGCTGGCAAAGATTATTCTGGCAGTAAGTGTTTTAAAATGCTGTTTGGTAGAATATGAAGCTCAAAATCGTGAATTACAACTTGTGTTTAGTTTTTCATTTCATACGTTTAAACTGTGTCTAAACTAACCCTTTCCTACACACTTTTTCTTGCCATACGGATACTAGTCCCCCATTCAGCCAGATCGGCACTTGTTGGAGCCTATTTTCTGCAGAGAAATTATGTCTAGGGGAGGAAAGAGGGACAGAAAAGATGTAGCTGGTGTATTGTGGCAGGAATATTGCTTAGGCATGGAAAAGAGAAAGTGTGCTAAGCTGGGATACACATGCAGGGGTTTAAACAAAACAATAATTTGAAAAATTACACATCTAAACAAAGCTTATTTTTTGAATAATATCTTGACCTTATTAAACACTTTTATCTGAATATACCAAACCAGATTTTTTTTGAAAGTGAGTATGATTATCTCTTTCTCTAGTATTTCCAGTTAAAATTCACAGTTAAGTTGGTGCTTTTGAACATATTGGTTCAGCTTCTACTAAGCTGTGGACAGTCACTGGTGAAAGGATACCAGCTAGCGTTGTGTTGTAGACATTTTAGTAATTTGTGTGTGTGTGTTGGGTGGGCGGATTCTCCTTTAAGGTAGCATGTGTTATTTTAATCAGAAGATGTAATTATATATTCAGATACTACATAGGTGATGCTCATAACACAAAAAAAAGTTCTGTTACAGATGTTTTTCTGTGGAAACTCTTAAAAGTCATGAACAAGAGAGGAAATTGCACTTGAGATGCAGAGGAAAGGAAGAGACTTGTCATTGTATTTTTAACACTTTTACTTTCCCTTTCATGATCTCTCAATGACCATTAGTACATCATAAGTTCTTGTTTTCTGATATTTTATAATAATTTTCATTATGATATGTACTGTTGTACTAGAGTTCTTTGTGATACGGCTGTAGATGCCAAACCAGTGAATCCTGTGCAGCTTTTCTTTGTAAGAGTGAATTAGAGGAAAAAAACTATGCAAGTTATTGATATACTAGCTGCAGAAAATACATAAAAATTTTATATATCATCTGCTATTTTAAAATCAGTCAGCACAGTTTGCTAAATAGAGCTTAAACTAACTAGGTTTCAGAGTCCTTTAATTCTGCAAACTTTTCAGTTTGGCTCAGTGTACTGTCAGGATTTCAGCTGAAATTTAATAGGTCTCTGAGAATACAAGTTTGCCATGGTGTCTGAACTCGTAAAGTGTTATGGTTCATTTTTGTATGTAGATTTTCATTGTGATTTTTATGTCTTTTACTTTCTTTGCAGATGAAAGTGGATGGAAAAAATCTTCTCAGCGTTTGCAAGCTTGCACTTAAAATTTGCAGGAATGAAAAAAATGATTGCATCATTCAAAATGATAGATTATTGGGTATGTATTCTGTTCTTGTATACAAGTTAGATGTTGAAATTCAGTAGTTAGATTGATCGTCTTTCAAGAAACATTCTCAGAGTTAATTTAGTCATACACTAAAAATTACCGACTAGGTCAAACTAGCAGTCCATCTAGTCCAGTATTCTGTGTCCTAACACTGGCGATAGGGGATGCTGTTTAGGGAGAGCATGGAAGCCTACATGTGTTCTGTGATCCATTTCCCCTGTACTACCCTAGCATCTAGAATTGTTACATTCTGTTAGGGACATGAGGTGATGCATCCCTGCCTAATCCTTTTTAGTCTGTTTTAATAGATCTTTTCTTCATTAATTTGCCTAGTTCCTTTTTGAAGTTTCTAATTCTGTCTGCCTGTAGAATCTCATAGAGCAACAAGTTCCAGAAGTTTTCTGTCTGCTGTTTTAAACCTATCTACTTTTCATCATACCCTTGCTTGTAGTTTTGCAGGATTTGTAAGAGTTTCTGCAATCAGCTTACTCTCCACCTTCGTGATTTTTTTTTTGAACTGCAGTCATTTCAGATATCTCTGCCTTCTCCTCTTCAGATGGAGGCGTCTCAGCATTTTAGCTCTCTTTGAAACAATATTGTGTCATTCAGTTGTTTCAGTAGCCCTTCTCTATACCTTCTCCAACTCCAGCCGATCCTTCTTGAGATGTACAGAACAAAACTGTCTATAGAAGTGCGTCAAGATGTGCCTGCACCAAATTTTATAGAAGCAAAAAAATGCTGTCTGTGGTGTTGGCCGTCATCAGGAAAGATATTGAGAACAATCATTGGCTTTTTTAGCTGCTGCTGCACATTGAGCTAATGATTTTGGAGAATTGTCAGCAATGGCTCTAAGATCGCTTTCATGATTGTAGCTGGTTTTGTGTCATCCACACACACCTTGCAAATATAAGAAATATGAAAAAAATGACAGTGTACGAATGATACCCAGTATTGATTGATGGTCATTCCTTTCATTAAAACTTTATTATGTTTTATTAACGTAGGCCTTGAGCTTGCAAGCATTTTGCTTTTGTGGAAGTTAAAGCATATATGTATATCTACTTAAATAGATGGGAATATTCATTGTCTTAAAGCTTGGTATGTGAGTGTTGTCAGAAGTAAAGACCATATAAGTCTTTCCAGTAGTAAGATCAACAGGAAAGGACTCAGAGAAAAGAGAACAGCTCAGGTTGCTCAACTGACTTTGGATACTGAAAACTACAGTTTTGTAGAGATTAGCATCACACAAAAGTCTGGACAAGTTGAGTGGCTGTATCAGTGTAAGGACTGGGTTTTTTTCTCTCACTTCCATCTTCACTCTCTTTTTTTTCACTTACTCTTCATTCCCTGTATTTTAAAAACTAGTGAAGGAAAACACATTTGGTAGGGTTTTGTTTGTTTGTTCACTCTTTGTTTTGGACCCACCTTATCCAGGCTGAAGACATGAACCTGGGTTATCATCATAATCACCCAGATTCCTGCTGGCAGTCACTGGGTTATAGATTTGATTTCTTTTTCTTGCTCTGGCCCTGTGAACTACTTATGTACAATGGAGCAGCTCCGGTAGAAGAAATAAATTAACTCTTCATCCCAAAATAGACAACTACTGTTCAAGACCCTGTTTGATACTAAGCAGAGCAGGGACCTGAAACTGATTTCTCACGTTACCACAGCCCAGGTGATTGAGCTGACTGCTAGGCAGTTGGTGAGGGTGAGAGTTTGGGCAAGAGCCTGGTGTGTGTGCTTCATCCATATACGCCCATCTACTTGGAGAGAGTTTCAACTTGAGACAAAAAAACCTCTAGAAATCTCTTCAGTTTAATAAGATGGGAAAATGTTTTTATTCAGCTGCATGGAACACAGGAAGCAAAAGTAAATATCAATCAGTTACTAGAAATTCAAAAGTATAAAATTGGTTAGGATTACTTATTTAAGATACACCCACCAAATTCAGAATGTCTTAATTTGATTGTGAAAGATACATCGGGCTTGTGCTAACAACCGTTAATTTTAACATTTCAGATATCCGACAGTGGTAGCATAAAGCAAAACTTTTACAGTAAATTTACCTACATAAAAAGTAAATCTAAAAAAGCTATAAACAGACTTCAAATGTGAGGTCTGAATTAGGCACCTGTGCTTTGTAGTGCTCTATTTGAGATGCTTTAAGACGTTTGATTTTTGAGGAAGTGGTGGGAATAAACCTCTTTAGAATGTTTCAAGTTTAGTACTTAAAATTCCAGGCACGGACAATCAGTTTTGCAAATCTTGACTGAGGATTTCAATGATTACTGCTATGTGTTTACAACTGGTGCTTGTTCTTGGGAGAACAAAAGTCAGGCCCGTTCTCTTACTCATTGACAATTGTTTCTTGGTTTCAATCCAAATACTCAAGTTTTTCTAGCCTGCTTATTAGAAATGTATTATAAAGAAAAAAAATATTTTTTTTTCAGTTGTTAATCTCTTCAATGACCGGAATGTATCAAATAAAAATGTTAATATTAGACTCTCTGAATAATGATTTTCCTTTTAGATTGTTTGTTGGAGGTCCTGAGAACTGAAGATCTACTCAAAAATGATGAAGCTCTCCTGTATTGCATGGGAGCTATGAAATTCATGTCTGGAAATGCAGTACTCCTTAATGAAATGGTCAACAAAGGAGCTATTGAAACATTGCTACAATTAATGAAGCAGATTAATAATATAAAAGAAAATGACACATATTTCTCCAACTTGGGCCACCTATTAGTCCAGGTTAGCATTTACTTTTATTTCTAAAAATTACACACTTCAAGGGCAAATTAAAAATGTAATTAGAGGAGATAAGCTAACCCTGTGTACCACTGACAGTGTTGTACTTATATTTGAATAGACTTCTTTTTTAAGAAGTTTACATGAAGTTGTTCAGGACCTAAATTTAATCATCATAGATATTTTTGTGTAGTCAGTTTTAAAGGCTTTAGAAATTCTGAAGTTAATAAAAATATTTTTAGGCGCCTAATAAAAGCAGTTTCTTATTATTACTTTTTGGTGCTGTGTTCTGGATATTATAGTAGACAGAAATGTGTTCACTGTCTAAATTCTTTAAACTGAAATAATAAATACAACCCAGTTCTGTAATACTCTATGAGATTACAAAAAGCTTCTTATTACAAGAATAATGCATTTTAAAAAACGCATAGGAAAATATGGCTACATTTCTTTGTCTCGTGGTTTAACCCGGCAGCTGACAACTTAGACCAGACAGCTGCTAGCTCACCCCTCCCCTCCCCTCAGTGGGATGTGGAGGAGGTTGGACTAAAGTTAACTCTCATGGGTTGAGATAAAGACAGTTTAATAAGACAACAAAGGAAATACTACTACGAATAATGAATAATAATGAATGTGCAAACAAGCAATACACAATACAGTTTTTTCTCACTGCCTGATGACTGGTTCATAGCCAGTCCCCAAGCAGCAATCGCGGAATGCGAAACTCATGGATTTTGCGCAAGTCCTGAAAAAGTTCAAACTCATGGAAAAGTTTGAACTCACGGGGGAAAAAAGGATGAAAAAGATTACTGCCCCCAAGCTAGCCCCCATTTATAAACAGAGCATGATGTCCGTGGTATGGAATATTTCCATTGGCCAGCTTGGGCTGGCTGCTTGGCTGTGCTCCCTCCCAGCTCCTGCACACCTGCTCGTTTGCTGAATGTAGGAAACTGAAAAAAGTCCTTGATATCTTAGCAACAACTAAAACCATCAGTGTGTTATCAACATTCTTCTTATACTGAATCCAAAACACAGCAGCTACTGGGAGCAGATTTAACTCTATCCCGGCCAAAACCAGGACACTTTGACAAAGTGTTTTTGAAGAACTCTAATTTCAGGAAAAGGTAGTTGTAAAAGCCACCATTTTTTGAAGCTTTTTGAAGGCAGCAGGCTCAAAACCATCTTTTCACATACGAGGTACCTTGATGGGTGATGGCTATGAAAACTAATCCTTTGCCGTAAAAGTGTTCAAACCTTAGTGTTTTAGAAATAAGTGGTTATGTAGCTAAATCTTAAGTTATGCGTTGGCTGTGGGTTTTTTAATATTTGTCAGGGATTTGCCAGGTAGATTCCTGGCATTTGGCTTGGAAATTATTGGTGTAAAGATTAGTGAATGGTATAGTTGTAAGCTTTTGGGGCTTCACAGGAAAATGAATTGGATGATTTTCTGAGGTAGTGTTTATCCTAAATTTCTGTATTAATTTGCCAGATTTCTTTAATTCTCTAATAACTTACAAACAAGGGTTTTTACACGATTTGAAATTATATTGGAAAACAGATAGCTTACATCATCACGTTACTGGTACTGATTTTTGTCTGTTTATTTTAGTGGAGCTATGAGGTATGTATCTCCAGAATAGTGTGTACAATCTTAATACAAACATAAACAGATTAGGAGGTGCTGTGAAGCACTGAATGAAATGATGTGGCTTCATACTTAAGTTTGGCTAAAGAAGTCCCAAAGTGGCAATTTGCTGAAGACTGGGAGAGTATATGATGAAACTGGAAATTCTGTGCTTGTCGTGTTCCTGTTTTGTTTTCTATCTGGTCCTGTCATCGTTAAGTTCCTGTATTAATCACAAAATTCTCTTCTATACATTTCTATCTTTGGAATTGGAAATGTTAGCTTTCTTGTGGAAGTGTGAATTTCGAAACAATTCTGAAATGATCTGTGCCATTTTGTTCATATCATACCTTATATTCTATGCAAAAAATCTATGTGGGATTTCCAAGGCTTCTTTTTTGAGAGGAGGTGTACAAACTTCAGGTCTTCACGTAATCAAGAATTTAATGACCATATTTTCCTTGAATGCTGCTGGTTAGACTTTGTAAGTCCTGGTACTACTGCAGTGCTGCCTTAGGCTCTCAGTTTAGTTAGAAACCCCCTTTTGAAAAGTATTGAGGAGGGATTGGGGGTCCAGAATAGATTCTGTTCCCAGTGTAATTTGGAAGGTGACAGACCGTGACTTAGAACAGCTAAACTGTAATAAAAGTAAGCTTAGATGAAGGAGTATGATCGCTCACATATAGAAGCCGTGCAGTCATTTTAGTGAGTGGAAATTTAGGTTGTAGTTTTGTGTAGGCATTTTAAAACCTAAATTAGAGGTATGTATCCTATATCTCTTTTCATGTCTATATAGTTTAAAAATATTCCTGAGAGCAGGAAGGGGATGGTTAGAAGCAAAGCATATTACTTGCTGACATTTGCTGGCTGCTGTTGGCATTAATCATATAATACATGTAATGGGAATCCTGTTGAGTAGAAAGAGATGGAAGTTTATGTTAAATAGTTATAAAAAGAAGTTTTTGCCAGTTGGGGCATTTAAAATAGCAAGTGATGTCCAAGTAATAAAACTAATGAATCAAATTATTTTCAGCTCTTTGGCTAGCTGTCTGAACTTCCTCACAACTTTGCAGATGTTTTTTCTTTCATTATTTGTATGTGGATAAACTTAGTTTTTTTAAATCAAGGGTTCAATTTGCAAATATGTGAAAGGAAAATGTTACATTTTACACTTTTTTTGTCATTATCTCTGCTGTTTTAAGTATGATTGGAAATGTAGCAAAACTGTTTTGTACAGTTTGAATAGACTGGCTGTTTCTGTGAAGGCCTCAAGTATTTTGTGGAAAAGTCAATACTGACAGCTGTCTCTTACTGAGTTTGCTGTTTCACTTGTTTGTATTCTTTTCTGTAGTAATACAGATACTCCCTTTTTCCTTCCTCTTGTGAGAAAAGTAGTGATCCTGTTGCCATGGAATTCCTGTGCAACTTTCTCATATTAGTTTCTTCAACAAATCTACATTAATGTGCACCATTTCTTCCACAAAGGAGGTTTTTGTAGCATACTTTAACTTGTAGCAAAAGATCAAATATCCAGTGACATACAGAAATAATGAATAAATACAAGTCTTTGGGAATAGAGAGCAAATTATATTGGAGAAGAAAAACACCTTAAATTGTCACAGTGGTCTCTGATGGGGGGCTCTGCCATCTCCTAATCCTGTTAACTGAAGTATCTCGGTTAACTGGGACCAACTCTTCATTCTTTAACCGCATAATTGCACAGTCACCAGATGGCAGTGTGATACGTCATCTTGCCAGGTCCTTTTTGTGGGAATAAAGTCCCACACTGCTTGCTTCATTGTTACACAGTGGATTTTATGCAGAAGTACCACAAGACAAGAATGAAAACGTTTGTAATAATAATTACTTTTCCTTAATAGAGGACATGCAACCAAGGTCATCTTTGACTCATTTTATGTTACTTCACCTAATAGTCTGATCATATTTATACAAAATATGGTAACGCTTATTCAGAAGCCAAAATTTTTGAAGTGTCAGTGACAAGACTTAACAAGTACTCCATGTTCCTTGATTGAAAAGCACTTCAATGTCTTCTGCTTTAAAAATAACATTTGTCTGCTGTTAAATTTTCTGTTTGGGTGAATTTGATCTTTCACATGGCAACATAAGGATAGGGCTGGTGGGGATCGCTAGAGCCAGTTGTTACGCATTTCTCCCAAAATCGTGGTGTCTGCTTGAAGCAATCCAAGCATCTCTTGAGTTCGTCTGCTGTCTGGCTAGCTTCTATTATTATAATTTGCACTCTTCAAATTTCACTTGGGTACTAACTGTTCTTTTGTGGATATATATTTCTATGAACTTCTTATTTTCATTGTCTCACACGTTTAAGTGTATAAGTTATTTTGCATTGCTTTTCCTTGTCAACCTGTCTTTGTGTGAGGATGCCTCTTGATAGAATTTACTGCTGGAGGATTTTGAATCATCTGTTTCAGGCAGTGAAAAATTTTGCTCTCTTTTTGGAGACCTCTGCACCATTATCTCTTGATAAAGATTTTACGTTTTTTCGTCATCTAATATGTAAGTCTCATTGCTGCAGTGAAAGCCCTGGTCTGAGTTTGAACTACACTTTTAATATGTGGTTTGTCATTCCTTTTCTTTGTTGTGAAGTTCAGCTAGAACTCAACAAATATCATCCTAGGCTGACTGTGAACACTTGTATGTGAGGGCTGAATGGAGTCTTCTGTGTCTATTCCATTTGACAGGAATTTTTCCACCAAAGCTTTTGAATAGCAGAAGTATTTGATCAGAATATTTTTATTAAAAAACAAATCTCCAGTATTGTGTTGATTTTTGAAGCATCATGACTTGTGAAAGAATGTGTATCTGGAAATGTATTTTTTGTAGTTGTTTAGTTAAAATAACAAAAAATTCCAGGTGTCCTCTTAAAACATGAGGTAAAAGCAAATGACTTCCCTAGATTCAGTTTCTGTTTATTCTGAATATAGCATACGTTTCATATGTAGTGCTGAAGATAAATCCATTGATGTATCACGTTCACATGATCACGTAATTTTTTTCCTTCTGTAGCTTGCTTCACCATTTTGACACATTGTTCCTTCTCCTGTTGTTCCATTAAAGAACACCTTGAATTGCATTTTCATTCTTCATTCATGTGGTAACTGAAGACATGTACATTTTTGTCAAATTTGTTGGAAGCAGGACAGTAATCTGAAATGCTGGAGTAGTGCATAGAATACTATGAGCAAAAAAGCTCCTCAAACACAACAATCTGCTCTTTGTCAGATTTTTCCTTTAAAATTAGCAATTACATATTGCTGGACAAGCAATCCAATTCAGTGATAAAATAATTTCTAGAGTTTTTTGTGATTACAAACAATTCAAACAGTCTTTATGCCTTATCAAATTGTGTTTCAAACCAAGTTGTAGTTAAATACTCTTAGAATAAGGAAAATTTGAAGAATTCCCATGTTCACATTAGATTAAATGACTTCACATTCATTTTATAATAAGTTCTGGTTTAGATCAACAGTTAACTTACATGACATTACCTGTCTGACCTTGGCATTTGAATACCTTTATCTTGGAAGAGAACCAAAGCACTTCAAAGTGTGCAACAGCTGATTCATTTTGGATACCCAGAAGTGATAGATATTTTATGTTTAAAACTTCTTTGAAATAGAACAGTATCTTCTGAAAATATTTCGGTTTCTTCAAAATAAACTTGAGGACTTAAGCTTTTCGTTTTTATACTATTCGAATAATGGATTTGATCTTGATTAACTTAAATATTTTAATAAAAATAGATTTTCTCTTTTAAAATCAGTTCATCTTAGTTTGCAACTTACAGTTATTATAAAAATAATACAATA
>Ga0181612_141390_pt1 | contig 11354 bp, 4 predicted proteins | sample HoacroProtozoa21_FD_119630 | JGI IMG/M metagenome (GOLD analysis project Ga0181612, IMG submission 119630) | Hoatzin crop microbial communities from Cojedes, Venezuel. Combined Assembly of Gp0051906, Gp0051904, Gp0051908
CGTGTTGTTTTGCAAGAGAAGGTGTAAAACCCCGGCGCGCAAAAAGATTCTTTGAACCCGGGGTTGGGTTTTTTTAATTTTTAAAAAAGACAACCCCCCCCCCCCCCCCCCCCCCCAAAAAAAAAAAAAAGAAAGGAATTGTAGTGACTTTTTCATACCTTTCTGGAGAATCTTTGGTGCATTACTTAAAAGGTCTTCCAACCTTTCCATACTCCATAAGAACAGCTACATATTTTTATGTGGTCTTCAGTTTTAACTATTTTGAAGAACATTGCATTTAATTTTTTTTTCCTTTGATTTTTTTGAGGAAACATCTCGAAAGAATTGTTCTCTCTGATTCTAGATACGTGCCACATAGGTAAATCTTGAGCCTAACACTGAGAATTTACAGGATGCTATGCAGACTTGGTCAGGAAAAATGGAAATATAAGATAACTGTAGTCCACTGCACACTTCTTCCTTGTACAGTCTCTTTTCAGAACAAACCTCAAAACTAGTACAAATCTGTTCAGACTTTAGGATGTAGTGAGTATTTCTCAGCTGCACCTAGCCAAAAGCAAGGATCTCAATCTACAAAGTGCCAACTCTCTAAGTACTATCTTGGTATTTTCTTTTCCCTTTTGTCCAGATAAGCCATGAATCTAATGACAAATATTGTTCCTAAATTCTCTGTGCAGTATTCCTAAGAATACACCTCTGTTTCTGCTTGATTTTTGTAAAAAAGGGGAGAAAAAACCCTTGAAAATATCACCAAGAAAGGTTCAAATATGACAAAGTTTTTTTAAGAACCAGAAAAGAAAGATAAAGGCGTGAAGTTCCTCACACTTCACAGTGAGGAGAAAGCTTCATGCCTTTAGGGTACAGAAACTTCACATACAACGTCTGAACTGCATTCAGATTGAGAGGATCATATTGTTCAAAGACAAGGAAAATTCAAACCGGCAAATTTGGAGTTAAACTACTTGATAATGCAGCTCAAATTACAATACAATTTCTTTTTAGCAACAGGATTGAATAGATGGTGAGAACTAGGGCTCTGTGCTGTGCATTCAAATACAAGACCTATTTTGTTGAGGTATAGATGAGTGCAGATGAGAAAAGGAAGATGGGAACTGCATCTAAATTACTATGGTCAGATTCTGTTGCGTTCTGCCTGTCTGCCTCTGAATAGGCAATAATATTTTTCAGCTTATGAAACGGTAAACCATGTTAGTTACTTTAGTTCACTTTACACTCTTTAAAAAGAAATATGAGAATTGCCCTATATCAGGACAGCAGTAGAACACCATGACTCTTTTTTAGCTTCAAATACTATATCGGGACCAAATACTTAAAAAATGGCTGCAATATGCAGATGTACATTGTTCAGACAGGCATCTCTTTGACCCTTTTTGCTTCATAATAATTGAAAATAAGAAGGTTAACAGTAAGTTATCTAGTTTTGAAATATTTTATTGCAGAAAAATGGAGGTTTCCTTGGCATGTTTGATAGTAACGTGACCTGAAGTAACTAAACAGAAAGTTAGAATTATACACTTGACTCTTGTTTTTGGTTTTTTTCTCATCTATTGTGATAATATGGAAGATTCCTTAATAAATGCTGAGAGATTATTTTTTGTCTTTTCGTTTTATTTTACATCACTTGTTGACATGCATTCATTTGTATAAATTAGTGAGGGTTTTGAGCTGTTAGAGATTAGTGGCCACAAGGCCAAGAGATGTCTTCTTTACAAATATGCTTTAAGCTTTTCAGATGAAAGAGTGTTCTTCACTCTTATTTTGAAAATTACATTTCATAAGTAAAAGGAGAAGTAGGTGGCATGCTTTCAGGATTTCTACAGTTCCCTTTCCTTCTTCATTTTATTCTTCTGATGGAGGTGGATGGGTTTGCTGCCTCTGAAGCTGTTGATTTTATCTGTGTGCTTGTACACGTGCATGATTTTTCAGCTTCCTGAAGAGAGGTTAGGAAAGCCCTTTTTCCAGGCCAGTTGTGGTCTGAACTCAGGGCTCAGGGCTATTTCTTGGAAGGTTTGGTTCCTGCTTTAGCTTCAGAAGGAACCATACACATCTTTCTTGAGTGAAAGCTTTAGCCATAGTTCTCCTAAAATGAATCACTTGACCCTTGTTGTGTTTTTGTACATCACAGGATAAGGTTCTGAACTCTTGAGGAGTGTTTTAAAAAGCAGATCCAAAAGAGAAATCTTCCAGCAAGAGACAATGTTGAAGAGGGATGGGGGATCACTTTAATATTTCCTATCAGTTACTTAGATTTCTTAGCAGGGGTAAAACATCTCTTTTTTTTTTTGTTTAAAACCCAAATAAATAAAAGCATTTCAATATTTAGCATATGTCTGTAATACAAGTTTTTGGAAACGTAGCATGAGATATGTCCATCCCATGTGATCTTTAAATGGCCCTATTATTTGTTAAAGGCTTTTGTGTACTTTACACCGTGCTCTCATGCATATTGAAAGCATGATGGGGAGGACCTGTGGTACCTTCTAATACTCGGAATGTGTCTGCTAACAGAACATTTTCCCGGCAGCATATTCCATACTGATATCTCTATGCCAAGGACATTTATTGAGCAGTTAAATTCATTGATCACCTATGGCTGTTCAATAGGACTACACAAGGCAGAGACAGATGCCCTGAAGAAGTATCAGATGTCATTGCAGGGATTCTGGGGAGAAAAGAAAGGGAAGTTAAACAGCAACCGCTACCTTAGATATAATAAATGCCCCATGTGAATTGAAGTCCTAAGAGCAGCTGCTCTTTGGGTGGTTTTTTTTTTGGTTTTTTTTTTTTTTTTTTTTTGCGTGTATGATATGTGTTGGCAATTCTTATAGTTCAGATGTCGTATCTTGCCGCTTGCAATGCTGTTCTGTTTGCAGTGTATTTGTGCTGATATGAGATCTGAAAATAAAGCAACTGACAGTTATTTGCTTTTCCTACTTTCATGTTTGTGTATCATAGACTGGTGGTGGATGTTGGTGACAGACATACTCTCATTATGCTTCCTATGTGTGCCATCATTCCTCTTTGTGGTGTTTTCAGTTGCAGAGAGGCAGAGCATCATTTTATGAAAGAAAGGCTCTTCCCCAAGCCTCAGATTGATTTCATCTCATCTGTTTTGTCATGTTTCTGGAAGTCCCCAGTGTCATCAGTGTCAGTTTTTAACGTTGCAAGCATTTTTTTAAGTTTTATGTTGAAGAAAATGTCAGTAGGTGGAAACCAGGTGCTTCACTGATGCCGTTCCATAATATAAACTGCTAAACACAGTTCAGAGCGTTGCTCTGCCATCTCCTTTGAAGAGACATTCATTATTTGACACAATTTTGCCATGTGAGTTGAACTGTGGCTTAGTGATCAGGTGAAACCTGTACTAACATGAATGCCTGTGTACAGTAATAACTGATTCTAGCTACTTTGTAGTAAGACTTCTTAAAAGTGTATCTGACTACTATGGAGCAGCTGACCCCTGGAGGACCTCCTTTCCCAGGTGGTCAGCATTTTTACATAATTGCAATTTCATCCCTTATGGAAAACGTGTTGATCCTAGTATACAACTTTTCTGTCACACAAGTATTTATGGAAGATTATGAATTAAGCATTACTCTGCTTTCAACAAAATTAATCTGAACGGTAGGGTGACTGAGACCACTTTTAGAAGGAGCTGCTTCTGTCAGTGAAACTGAAGTTGCAGAGACCGGAAAAATAGTTTGCACCATCTAGTCCCATGCTCTAACTCTGTTCAGGTAGTCCTCACCATTCTACCTCTCCCTTTTTTCCTTGAAACAATCATGATTCATCCACCGGACACAGGTGGGGTTCAAAAAGAGCTGGAGATGGGGACATATAATGATAAAGGCATAAAAATCCCTTTGATGTTTTCAGCTAGCTTGCCTCTCCAGAATCCACTGGATTTTTGAGCTGATAGTCAGGACACAAGAAAAGGATGATTTTAGATTCCAGCCATCTCGAGAATGTTTATCCCATTTAGTTCAAGGGTTTTCCAATAAAATAAGGAAGCAGCACAAGTTTCTAGCTGGGATTTAGACAAAGAAAAGGTAGCTATGAAGATGGTGGGTTTGTTTTTGTTTGTTTTTGTCATTTTTTTTTTAATTTGAGCAGTTGGAAGAGTTCCAGCAATCTTCAAGTGTGTGGCTTTCCTAACTTCTTTAATGTTTCAATCACTAGATTAAACCTCTAGTCTCTCAAATAGTAGATCACTCAGGAATATTAGAATGTTCCCTAGAAGAACCAACACCTCCATCCCTGTTACAGAGTTCAGAACACAAGTAAATAGTAATTTGTCTTTAATTGCCTTTCAAAGAGTGGTGACTATGATAGAAACTTAATTATTCAAAGGTTGTTTATGGTCAAGTGGATTGTGACGTTTGTTTCCTTGTAGTTAACATCAAATATTCTCCTACTAGAGTTTTTGCTTATTTAAATAAATGGGATTTTGACAAAATCTGAGGGTCTGAAGTCTCTGATTTATTTCAGGGCAGGTTTAGACTTGACATTAGGAAACAGTTCTTTAGAGATGGTGGTCAAATATTGGAAGAGACTTCCTAGAGAGGTGATCGATGCCCCAATCCTGTCAGTGTTTAGGAAGCATTTAGACAACACCCTTAATGACATTCTTTAACTTTGGTCAGTCCTGAAGTGGTCAGGCAGTTGGACTTGACGGTTGTTGTGCGTCCCTTCCAACTGAAATATTCTATTCTAGTCTAGTCTATTTATGCAGTACTTGAGGGATTCTCACTTTCAAAAGCACATTAGAGTTAGGTTTTTAGATCTATCCTTTTATTCATTGTCAACCATAACCTTTTTCAGGTTTTGTACTCAAAAATCCACCACCAGATATATTTGTGAACCGCTGTCTTATATAGTAGGAGCGTCAGGAGTATAAGTATTGATTAAAACCATTGTTTTAGCTATTCCTTTCTTTTTTTTTTTTTTTTTTTTTGTTCAGGAAAGCTTTTAAATAGTCTTACATCCTTAATGAAATAATTTATCCTTTGTGTTGTACGTTTCATTTGGTCTGGTCATGATGCTTTTGATTCCCTCCTTGGAAGTTTCATTCTGATGCATTCTTAATGGCATTATGCATTCCTAGTTCTTCTGTTCCTTCTGAACAAAAGCACTAGGACAGAACACCCGGCTCTGTAAAGTGTGATGCAAGCCATGAATTTATAGCAAGTGAAAAGAAAAACACGAAACAAAGCCCTAGCCTTTCATTTATCATGCATGATCCACTGAGTGCGTCAAAGAAAAATGAGGTGGTTTTGTGTTCCTTTTCTTCAAATAGATGACTCAAGAAAACTCAGGGTCTCAGTCTGTTTGGATGAGGTTTGTTCATGCGGCAGCACAAACATAATTTCGAAGGAAACCTTGTACTAATAGGTATGCATGAGAGAATAAATGTGTTTTGGCACTTAGCAGGTTACTATCATGCAACGATAGGAGTTGAAAAAGGGGCAGTTGTGGCAAGCGAAGTGGGTTGTTTCTCTTCCACCTTCTTACTCTCAAGGGATGGCAGTGAGCAAGCAGCTGAGGTGTCCCCTCCACTGCCCAGCTGCAGTTTGCTGGCAGTGTGGGTGGAAGGGCAGGGGCTGATCTAACTGCGTTCTCACTCGTGAGGGTAAGTTCTGGTAGTTGGATACACGTACGGTATAAGTATCGGGAAGGCGAATAAGATGATAATAATGCCTGTTTCCTTTAGGGGAGTGAATACAACAGAAAATATCCTGTTTCTCACAAAATAAGGGGAATTGTCTTGTTGCCTTGATGACTGTAAAGTGCCAGTCTCTCTGAGAGGTGAAATACATTCATATATAACCATTCATAACACTTATCAGAGATATCATAGTCATTATAAGAGACATTGGAAGACTTTATTTATATGTTTTTGTTTTAGGTTTTTTTCTGTATGCTTTGGACAGACTGATTTTTATCCATGGAGCAGATTTCCTATGCCTGCAAAAAGATAGCAGAATGTGCTAAGAAAGCTGTCAGCACTTCTGTCTTCATTGGGTTCTGTGGTAAATTTAGGTTTTTTTAGTATCCGTAATGAAAATACAGACTGTTAATGTGCTTGGAAAGGGAACTCTGAAGGCCAAATTTCATCCTCTACTCTGGTGAGTTAGAAGTGCAGTGGAGGTTCTGGAGTGTTGCCTGTGTACATTAGAGATGAAATTTGGCGCAGAACATGACGGAAGACAATTTTGAATATAATTTACCCGACAGCTGGGACTCAGCCTTTTCTGATTAAAATGCAGAAACATAGGTTTGTTTTTTACCAAAGCCTGCTGCAATACATTTCTCTCTACATCAATTCAGAATGGCAAGTAAGAAAGCCAAATGAAAATGACCACAAAATATCTGTCAAGAAGTGTGACTAATGAAGAATACAGTATCTGTTTGTTTTTCAGAATGGCAAAAGCTTATTAACTGTGGATATAATATCTGAATAAAGCATATAAATGCTTATTTGGGAGCTCATTTCTGCAAGGTTCTGTCTTAAGGCCTTTGCATGGTGTATGCTTGCGCAGAGAAACTGTATTTGAACCTGTGTTTGTCTTGCTGCTTCTGCACTTGCTGCGGCCAATGCTTGTACTCTGACTAGGATTTCTAAGATCTATGATAGTAGAACAGGTACCAGTGTTCAGGTAATACATGGAATTCTTAAAATAAATTTTAATCATGCAAAACCAAAGCTGTACCTAAATGTTTTATATAAACCACATTTATTTTCTCTAATGCTAAGCTGAAATACTTAGAAGCAGCAGGTAAAACCTAAACTGAGCAGGAATCCATAAAGAAAGCCAAAGAACACTTAGTCTTGGTAGTATATAATTCTGCGTAGATAGATGAGAACTCACACAGTAATTATTTGGCAAATGGTAGGGAGACAAGGAAGACTGACGCAAGAGCAGATCTCATTGCTGCTGCTGCAGTCATGGGGTATCAAGCTCCATGTGTAAGCCGAAGTGCATCAGTTATTGAATGAGGTCAAAATGAACGTGTGCCTAGCACTCTTTCCCTTTCCTGTCTGATGTTGTTGCTATTTTTTCCAGATTTACTTTTGTTAGTTTAAACATGGTAAGGCGACAGTTTTTTATTCACTGTGATCTAAAACATTTAAAGGATGTTATTTTATTCATGCATGTATCTGCATTTTAAGTATGCTCTTCTGTATGTATTTGGTTTCAGAAGACATTACTGTCTCATAGTGATTATTTTGTGTGTAATTTGCATAGACAATTTATATAGGTCGTGTTTAATTAAAACTACTAGGGAAAATACATGCAGTGAACCAAAAGAAAGTTGGAATTTTTATTCTTTTAAATATAAACAGAAGTTAATTGGTCATTACCTTTGTCCCTATGAAATGCCATGTTGGAAGTTGCTCTGCAAACCTCACTTTATGGATTGCAGGTACTTGCTTCCTCATTTTAGATGACAAGTCGGGGTTATCTGAGAAGCTTGTCTCTATTAGTAAATGAGGATACAGAAAAAAAAATCTTTAAATATTAGAAAATATCGTGATTATCATAAGGAATACAAGCAAATAAAAGCAGTAGTGAAAAAAAGTCATGCTTTCAAAGAAGCACATTGGTGATATCACATACACTGCAAATGCAAAGCAGAATTTTATTTGCAGCCTCATTATTTAAGGTTTCAAATAACGTACATTTTCATGTCTTGGGTTGGCGGCATTCATGTGCAGCTTGTTATCAAGCAGTATTCATTTTGCCTTAACTTGGTATTCCCAGTCCCTTCCACTATCTAAGAATATTTTTATTATTACTAAAGTGATCTTTTTGTGCATCTTTGAAGATCCCAGTTTTGCTATTTTATTATCTTCTAGTTAAATACCCATTTAAAAAATTTATTAGTTTAAGCAGAGACAGTCAGTAAAAGATGTATGCTGTAGATTTTAGAAACTGAGTCAGATGTGAGTAGCATTTAACTTCATCTTTTTTGGAAGTCACTAATCCAGCAGAAGGACTGTGAAGTATGGCATAACTTCAATAATGACAGCCCAAATAGGTATCAAACTTACAGTGCAATCAATGTTTTTCAGACTTTCCTCTGAGGTTGTTTCAGAAATAGGAAAATCTAATTAGCAGGCCATAGTCCTACAAAATTCCAGACAGTCACTAGGGCATACAGGCTTTTTCGTCATCAAAATCTACGTAAACACATTTTCAGGGGGTTTTTGCCCCGCCCCTCCCCCCCCCCCAAGTTTTGTCCCGTTCCTCTTGTTGCAACTGAGCTTCCATCAGCATGTGGGATACCAGAAGTGTTTCTATTTGGGTTTTTTTGTGCTGCTGTCTCGTTGATCCATGAATCAGTAGAAAGACGCATGTCAAAATATACTCTTTAGAGAATGCTGTAGCCACAGCACTAGTGAGATTAAACTTTTCCATATTAATTAGAAATTGGTAGTTCCTAGTACATTTGTCATAGAAAATCAGTGAAGTGCAATGTTGGATCTTTTCAGTATGGATTTGTTTTATTTTTTTATGATGGAGCCACCCTCCCTTCCGTACTGTCTATCTCTATGTTGAGAAGCTGGTCTACATCCGTGTGCTTATCAGGGAGCATTCAGTATTTGGGAACGTAATGGAGTTGAGTGCTATGCTTTAACAGATACTATTATAATCTTTCACGTCCTGATGAGCCCAAAAGACTAATAAACAAGGCAGGAAAGAAGCTAAAATCAAGTTTAAATCCAGTCAGTGTTGTTAGGATGTGCAAAACAGTTTTTGTTCAGTAATGAGGAGCAAATAGGGTACCTGTGTCCTGGCTGAGTATCTGCAGTAATCTAAGAATGGATGTTGAAAACTCTTGAAATGTAAAAGACTTGGCTGTGGCATGAGATCAAGTGACAATTAATCCTGCTTTTGCTTGAGGGTGGAATTGTCACTATGGTTAGTGCTCTTTAGCAACACTGAAAGAGAGTAAAATGAATCTTCATTTGTGACTTCAGTGATGCCACAGAGAGGGCTGGTCTCTGAAGAGGTGGCATACAAAATTCAGTGGATCTGATAGTTTATGAAGGCATCTTGTTCCCAACTGATACACTGGCAGAAGGCATGAAACCTCTTTTATCTGAAAGCATCATTTTTTTTCATCTGGCATGACTATTAATGAAAGTAATAATACTTTCTCTTGAATAAAAGACACGTTTCATTTAGATAGAGTCTAAGTTGGAGGTCTTTTTCTCTGTAATGGTGATACACCACAAGAGTAAGATATACAGTTTTCTCTGCAGAATAACACATCTTGAAGGAATGTAGCTCATCTTTTCATGGAAAAAACAGAACTGAAAAAGATCAATGAAATGAACTTATTTTAAGATGTATATCTAGGGATGGAAATAAGGAGAGAAGCTTAAGGCTTTTTTTAGTCAGTTCATGCATAAAAAGAAGCCTAGTTATGGTAGCCCAAAATATAAACTTGTCCAAGAAGCAGGACTAAAATAGTTGTGCAGTTTGTTTTGATCTGAGCTATTTGGTAGCACAGCGAGAGTGCTGGCAGCTATTTTAAATTTATCTATAGTCTAGTTCAGTCACAACGTGATGATGACAGACCCATACTAGCTGAGATTACTATCCATTAACAATGTACAAATAAATGGATATCCATAACAGATTGTTTGATCTTTAACTTATCAAAAGAAAAAATCTCTGCTGCTAGGATTTTGGATCTCTATACTGAAGTTGGATTGAAGAAAAAGGAAACACATCAGTAAAAGGAAAGCCTTAAGTATGCTTTTTTTTCTTTTTGATTTTTACCTCTTCTTTCTTTCAAAAGTGTGTCTTAACACTTTATTGAACTGCTTTTACTTGCATTCTAGTGAAAATTTCTGTTGTGATTATTTAGTCATCTATGTGTCTACTTTTCTTTCAGTCTGAAATTGTAAATTGCCAAAATTGCCAATAAAACTATTGTAAGCCAATTTTAAACAGCATTTATGTGGCAATTGGTAGTTGGAGATGCCAAAGAAAATTGAGCTGTAATCTTAGAGGCGACAGTGGAATGTGAAGGGAATTCTCTTGATGTGGGTCACAAGGGGAGAGCAAACTGTGGCTGCTGCAGCAGTGGTATAGAACATCTACTCAGGACGGCTGAAAAGAGTGAGAGAACCAAATCTAAGGTACTTCCCTTGCCTCCAAATACACTAGAAAAACAACGAAGTTTTCACTATGTGTCACTACTATGAATTACTTGCAGATTAGAATAGTTACCAGTAGACTTTGAAATACCATATTTTATGAAATGATAGCACAGACTTGTGACCACACTTCCTTGGAGGAAGACTTCCACAGGAAATTCTGGCTGCACTGAAAGGGAAATAGTGGCTCGTTTGAGACTAAGTTATGGAAAACTAATGTCTTTAAAAGTGTTCATTACTGGCAATACTGTTGGAGGAGTAGAAACTCGGGAACACCTGAGTTAATTTCTGTATGGATATTTTCTTTCTCAATCTCATATAATTTCTAATTTGCTGTTCTACAAGTATGTTTTGTTATTTCCAGTGATTTATTATCATTTTATTTGCTTTGATTCTCTTCTAAATTCTCTTCGAACAGCATATTGTTCCTGACTTTGACTAGCATTGATCCGACCTGCTACTACACAACAGGTGATAACAACGTTAATCTTTTAGTAAATTATTAAACCTTTTTTTGTATCTATATTTGCATTTTTCATGGTTTTACAATAACAGGAAATTCTACAACACCACGGTCAGCTTCACCACCATGTTTAGTACCCTTAATAGCATTTGGTGAAGTGATTGTAAAACATACTCAAATAGTTTGCAGTATGCAAGCTATTCGAAGAAATGCTGATTTTTGGTCTGCATGATATCTTAGTAAAGGAGTGGAAACATGGTTGAAGGTGGTAACATGATAGGAGGATTTTCATGATTCTCGAGTTATCAAACTTGCACAGATGAATGAACGGTGAGAGAGAAACACTTTAAGTCTTCACCGTATACGTAGAAGCCTTTTCTGTCAAAAAAACTTGCTTATGCTTTGAGTGCAAATGTTATCTGAGATGCCTATGACTAAAAGTTAAGAAGAAATTAGAACTGTTTTCTTTTCCAGATCACTTGTCTCTTTCGTTTGACAGCACTTTGTGTATAACATTTTACCTTTTTTTCAGTGTACTTGTTGTTAGTATATTTCTCATTGAAAATTGCCTTCTTTTATTCATGCAATGCATACATAGAGTCATAGAATCATAGCATGGTAAGGGTTGGAAGGGACCTTAAAGATCATCTGGTTCCAACCCCCCTTCCACCAGACCAGGTTGCTCAGAGCTTCATCCAG
>Ga0181612_170695_pt1 | contig 11354 bp, 12 predicted proteins | sample HoacroProtozoa21_FD_119630 | JGI IMG/M metagenome (GOLD analysis project Ga0181612, IMG submission 119630) | Hoatzin crop microbial communities from Cojedes, Venezuel. Combined Assembly of Gp0051906, Gp0051904, Gp0051908
CCCACCCCCTCCCCCATCCGCGCAGGTTAACCCGGAGCAGCCCCCACACCTCGCCCACGCGGCAATGCAAGCGCTTGTCCCGACACAAGAGGCACGAGCAAGCAGACGGCGGGGAGAAGAACAGCCTGCGCGTTCTGACAGCGGTGCTAACTTCTGCTGGCTTCCAAACAGCCCCCCCTCGCCGCGAAGGGAGGAGGGCGGCTGGAATCACACCCCGGAGCAGGCGCAGCGCACAAGCGGCCCCGTACCGTGTCTGCGCTGACAAGCGGCATCTTATCAAGGTGGGGTACTTCAGTCGCTCGTCACCAGCCCAACACGTGCCAAATTTCAGGCAGCATGCTGGTGGGAGGACAGACGCTGCTCTGGCACTGGGCCAACGCCTGGGACCATGCAGAAGAGTGGAAGAGCGCTGTGCAAAGCTCACCGGGTTGCAATAAAGCCGTGTGTAAGACTAGTTATTTTACCTAGTGAGTATAACCAGCTCTGCTCTGTTTCCATGGCAATTTGGAAAATGTTTCATTTCAAGCATTTGCTGCAAAATCACACCATAAGCAAGGCTACACGGTCGGACAGGACTCAAGACACACCGCACAGATTAAGCGTGTAGATATTCCCTGCCAGGCGCATAAAAGAGGCAGCGCACAAAAGAAACACTCGTCTTTTTCTTTCTTTTTTTGGTGGTGTTACCTTTCCGTTATCTTCCAACGATGAATTTTGAAAAAGAAAATAAACCCCGAAGAAAAATACGAGTCCTTCAAAGGCGCCCAGAAAGGTCCAGTACAGGAACGGCCTCCACTGCAGCATTGCATTATCCGAAACCTTCCTGCCAAGAGACGGAGGAACAAGAACATCACCATCGCTTTTAAGACGCGCCGCAAAGCCCCTCACAGGCAGGGGGTCAGTGGGCTTTGGAGTAGGCAAGGAGGGAAAACACATAAATATCTGCCAGTGTACAGGACATAAACATTTGCCATATGCAGCTGCTGGTCATGAGAAATCGCAAGAGGTTCAGCATATTAATTTGTTTTGTCCTTCTCCTCTAGGTGCCTTGGACTGAAATCCAAGCCAGCCCAAAGCAAACAGCTGTAACGCTGTCCCGAGCCTCTCCCGCAGCCCCTGCACCGCCCGCAGTATCAGACATTGGCTGCTGAACTTTACAACCAGTGCGATGCTGAAGAGGAGCCGTACGGGATGCAGCGAATCCGTGGCATGCTTCCCCTTTTTGCTGAATGCACAAACTCCCCCTTCGAGCACAGCTCTGCAAGTCCTGTTCCTGGAAGCACTATTTTTCTGCACAGGCTGAAAATAACCTCCCGAATCGTGTGGTGGGTGGTTTTAACACGGGGGTTGTAGCAGGAGGCTCTTGGCTGAATATAGGACGGGATCTGGCACGCAGGCAGCAGCAGCAAATGGATGGGCTGCGGGCGAGGGCAAAGCCCGGGGAGCCGAGGGCGGCTGTCAGGGCAGGAGGGATTTAAGCAAAAAAGTTTCCTGCGTCATTATCTTTTCAGATTACTTTCTTTAAAATTTGATGATTGATGGGGAGTAAAAGCATGTTCATGGCAAAACCAAAAACCTCCATTCTCTTCTCACTTTTCTTCCTAACTATTAAAGCAATACACCCACTTTCAGCAAGACGCACCTTGCAAACCAATGTGGTGCTGGGCTCCTAGAACTGCAGTTTCTAAAACAAAACCCTTCCAAATCCCACGCACGATGTTGCGGTGGCAATGTTCTACCGTGCTGCAATTTGGGTACGAGTAAGGAGCACAGATAAACCAGACTGTAAGTGGGCTTTATCGCCAGGAGAGAAAATACAACCAGCTTCCTCCCCGCGAGCTCTGGTTTGGGTTCAGATTTATGTCCTGCAGTGCCCATCGCAAACAGGCTTTTTGCAGCGCCTCAGACTAGAGATCTGCACTGCAGCAACTCAGCACTTCACACAGCAGAGGCGCAGCAGTCCCTCTGCATTCAGCAGCGCACGCACAGGCATGAATATTCAATCTAAAGCTATCTGCCTGCACAATTAATCTGTTTTCCCTCAATGGACAGGCCCCAGAGATCAGACGGCCCACCAGGAGAATGCACCGGGACCTGCTGTTACTGGTCTCTGCCGCACAATATTCATTTACCAATTTATTTAAAAATACCTGCAGTGGCATTTTGCCATGGAAGCGGAGGAACATAGAGATCTAATCAATCATGGATCCGAGCACTTATTTCAAAAGCACCCATGCCCCCTTCCTAGCCTTCCAGCCCTTGTTGCATTTGCAGATCTTTCTACACCTAAAGCAACTTTCACACAGCATCTTTAGGTACCTGCTAATTCCCTTTGCTGTCCTGCAGCGACGGCATCACTCTTGGCTCGAGCACAGCCATGCCACACACAGCTCCTCTGTCGTACGACACAACAGGGCTCGCACAGGGCGCTGGCCAGAGCAGCCCCAACCTGGTCTCACCACAGGGTTGAGTTCAGCTCTAAGCCTAATGCCAGGCATGGGAATTAACAACAGCGATGCACGAACAGGGGTTTCCCCAAAAAAGCATCTTCCTTAGTTCTTGCTGAAGGGCTGCACTCAAGCACATGTGCATGGGAGGAAGATGGGAAGCATCTTCATTTCCATGGCAGGTTCGAGTCTCTCCTCATTGAAACCAAGGAAGGAGAGAAAGCCACCAGCAAAGCAGAGAGAGATAGTCTCCTCTTCAACTGTCCTTTCTGTGGGCAATGTGGCAGGAAACCCTAAGGATATGGATCAAAGCATAGAGTTCACTGGTAATAGGCTCTGATACAGGAATCTGGTCCGTGGAGGGGAAGCCTGGGGGAGGATATCCATTTAGACCAGCTGAGAAACTACCTGCCGGAGCTGGGCTTCAGAAACATTCATCTTTCTGAAAACAAACGGATCTTTTTCCCTCCTGAAAGCTAGATCTCCCCTCCATCCATTACATGCTCTATCATGTGCTCGGCTCATGCTGGCTGGCTCAAAGCTAAGGTGAATGAATGGTCTGGTCACGCTCACAGCTTGATTTTTCTCACGGATGAAGAATTCCACCTACCGTCTATTTTTATTATAGACACACAGCAGTGCAATTTGCTAGACCAGATACAGTTAGAGAGCATAAATGAGTAGAAATAGGCAGTAAAAAGGACATTGCTCAGCTCTAACACGGCAGCAGCAGCGCCAGCAGGGACAGAACCAGCCGTTTCCGCAATTCACAGCAACCCCATCACCAACGCGGGGCAGGGACACCCGCGTACACTCCTGCACCAACAAAACCCAAACCGTGGTTAACCAAGCCCTGCGGAGTCTCACCCTGTCCAGTGCTACTTACATGTACAGCTGTGGATCTGAGGTCAGCGTGTCGATGCTGATGTGCTGCTCCAGGAGGCTGTACGCCAGAATAGGTAGCGATGTGAAGCAGATGTTGTACATTGTAAGATAAGCAGCATCGTACAGTGGCTTAAAAGAGGAAGAAAGGGTAAAATGAGACAGAAATGCCACTTCAAAAGTCTCCCCACAAAGAGATTAAAAGTTTCCAGCCCTTGCCTCCATACACACCCCACAGATTGATCCCCTTGTCACAGTCACACAGGACAGGTTCATGTGATAGGGGTCACGCTCCGTGCAATGCCGGGGGGCCGAGGCACCTGCAGGCTGCGTGGCTGGGACCCCGCTCCCACTGCCGGGAAGTTCTGTAACTGCTCTCACCTCCAGCAAAATGTGGTTTAACAGCCCTCATCACAGCTTTTCTGTAGCTGCTCTTGTGTTGCTGTTTCTATTAACATACTTTGTCTCCTGTGACTCTCTAAAGACTAGACTGTGTTAGAGGAGCTATGTCCTCTTTTTTTTTTTTTTTAAAAAAAAAAAAAAAGGCAAGGGGTTCTGCCAAGACAAGCAGAGAATTATCTCCTATCATTTACTCTACACCTTACTGTTACTTCTGAACTCAAGCAGACACAAAAGCCCATCAGTTGACACAAAAGCTAAAGCTCGTCTCCAAGCACGTGAGCCCACCCACTGCATGTATCTGTCCCTCCAATGATCCCTTGGACTAAGCAAGTCTCCGATGACACTCACCATGTGTCTTTTTTTAAAGGCTGTCATAAAAGAACAAACTGTTCTTCCTTTTGAGAGACAGCTTTAATGCAGGGAAACACAGCAGAGGAGAAAAGATCAGGAAGTCTTTGAAAACTTTTAAGTGAAGTAGCAAAATCAGGTGTGACAAACCAGCTAAAGCCCTCTCTCGTTATTTTAGGAAGGTATCCATCTACGTTCATGGGAAAAGAAAGCAAGGAGATAGCTTTCTTTTCAGTTATAGGTCTCAGAAATATTATGCTCCAGATATGGTGCTGAGCAATAAGGGCGGTTCCTACTGCCCTCTACAGCGAGGTGAGGAAGGGACAGGACACAAAAAGCCAAGTCTCTGCTAGGAAGCCTCGTGGGGCCTCTTGCTTTTTATTCTGGCTTTACAGACACATTACTGGAAGTTACCTGCTGTGAGAATCCACAGAAGAACTGGTATAAAAACTGCGGTAAAATGAAGCAAAGGTTCTAGGGAAATGAAATAAGAAATGGTTAGCAGGGAAGCGCTTGATTTCTCAATCTAAATAATTTTTCCTGTTATCAGATATTAGTGTCTGATATTACAATATCAGACAAGTTAGGGCATTGTTTTCCACCAAGCACAAAACTAACCCAACGAGCTCTTAGTGTCTGCAGAAGACACTGGGAGAAACCCATGCTCACATTCCCCTGTCAGCACAGTTTTCAACTGACAGGCCCACAGCAGAGAGAGCCTCCTCTACGGAAGGAAAACAGAGCTGCAGAATATCCTATCCTTTTTTTGCCTGTTTACTACTTTTTCCACGGTCAAGGAACCCCACAGTATAAACAAAGAAATAAGCTGCACACACATCCTTACCTTATAGAAGAAATACTGTACAAGGTGTGCTATTCTCACGTAATATAAATGCCCGTGTGCTAGTAGCAATTTTCTTAAATGTTTAAACTTTGGCACAGCATAGTCACTGTTTCTGGAAGCCTGCCGTCCTTCTTTGCCTTTTATACCTGCAGAAAGAAGTGTGGAAAGGGGTTGATCCCCAGGGGACTGGAATTTGGACCGACGCCACCCGTTAGGTTTGCTCACATCACTCGGTGTCTGCAGGCACGACAAGGGCGATATTTCCCGGTCGAGTGCCCCAGGAGAGCAACTCACTAGCGTGCTGCAAGACTCGGCGTGGTTTTGGCTCCACAACACTCAGACCTGCCTCTGGAGTTTTTCAGCTATATTTAGGTTGCTGTCTGAGTTCCTATGTCAGAGAGCGTGGTGAAGAGTATCTAAGCAAACCTGACAGAAGATAAGGAATTGGTTTCCCCCGGGGTCTGCCCGCATCTAACACAGCCTAGTTATTTCATCGCAGACACTCAGCCGCCCAAGACATCCCCGCAGAGCTGAGCTCAAGAAAGACAGTTTTGTTCACTCAAAAGCCACATCCAAACAAACTGCACTGGGACCCCATTCATTAGAGGGCACCGTGGCATTTCCAACAGCCCCAAATAAAGAGGCTGCCCTTTCTCTTCCATCGGCCCTTCTTCAGCAGTATTAGATAAATCCCCAGTATTTCCCGTATCTCTGACACCTATCCTCCATTCTGCGGATTGTTTCCAGCCTGATGTCAGTCCTCAGGGCAGGGCAGACACAACATAACCGAGCATCACCTCGGGAAGCCTGTGCGGGTCCCCAGGGTTGAGTTACTAGCAGCTGCGACCAGTTCGCCCTAACAAAGTCTGATATTTTCACTGCACTGCCTTTGCAACAACTGCCAGTAATCACCCATCAGTTTGCTACTTGTGCCTCTTTTTTCTGACCAGCAAGCAACCTGTGCCACCTTGAATTTGGCCATAGCGTTTTTGAACACCATCTTCAGTTTATCACGGATAAAGAGAGTGGCACTATCAAAGGTGAGCAGTATGTGATCATCCCAAGCACTTATCTGAAGTCAAACCCTGGCTCCAAAGAAAGCAACAGCAAGCTTCCTGCGTTTTTCAGTGGGATCAGTTCAGCCGTGTGCAATCAGAAATACTGACTGCGCCAGAACAGCGACCCCCAGCAACAGCAGACAGGTCTTAGGGGTCGGACGGGTGTCACCAGGAGTCTCACCTATTCCAACATGTGCTTCCAAAATCATACTAACATCATTCGCACCATCCCCCACGGAGAGTGTTATCGGGCTCCCTTTTGTGTTCTTCACCATTCGCACAATCTAAAAGATTTACAAAAAGGATAGCAGCAGAAATGAGTCTGAAAAATTCAGAGAAATTCAGTTTGAAAGCCTCCAAAGACTCCCCACTTGCAAGAGCCCCCCAGGACAAGCAACCAGGCTTCTACAGCAGCAAAATAACACCTGGAAAGTTCAGATTAATAAAACCCTTCATTACCTTCTTTGCAGTCACCAACCAGAGTGAAAGCCAAGATCCAGCTGCACAGGACTGAAGGACAGTATTTAAAAAACAAATCCCAGGCAGCAGCATCCCACCCTTCCCTTCTGCCAGACCCCGCTCTCCCAAAGATGGGACCTCTCAGGCGTTTTGGGGGGGCAGGAAACCCCCCCAGAAACCCTCCCACAGGGCAGGAACACACCACTCCTCACGCTTAAATACCATCAGCTGGCGTGAAGGAAGTCACAGACTCCACTTGACAAACTTGGAAAGGACAAAAGAACAAACGGGGTTTTTTGTTTATTTCTATTTGGCTTGGGCTTCTGGCTTCCTGCGAGTGTATTAAAGTTTTTACATTCAGATTTGAAAGACTGGTGTGTTTCCATTAGCCTCTGAAGCTCCAGTGAGGCTTACACATGGCCTGGAGAAGCCCCACCTGGTTAAACGATCAGGTCAAGTCGCTGTCGATGGACTAAAAGTGCATCACATCACCTAATGACACGCTTCTGTCAGTTAAAAGTTGAGTACATACCTGTGCTTTCTGCAAAGGAGCCATCCGGCAGCAGAGGACTGCAGTACACTTCAAGCAGATTTGTAGAAATATGTTTTTGTAATTACTAGAACTAGAGTCCTGAGAAGGGTTGAGTATCAGCGACAGCGTCGCGCCATCTATAATGAGGCCGTATTCTTGACTCAGCGTCCAGCTTCTGCAACACAAAGAGGCACAGGTTGGAAAAAAACAGTATTTTAAGTCAGTCTAGCTGCTTGCATCCTCTTAGTAGAAAAGAAATTGCTTTTGTATTCATTTTCTTCTCCTCCCTTTTTGGTGGCTTAGCAATCTTAAAAAGCTTGGATTTAACATGCGCCCTTCACTAAGGGAACTGCATAATTAAGCTCAAAACCAGCTAATAACTAGAGACAATGAGCAGAGCGAAGGAGCCAAACGCAGTGTCTGCAAGTAGCCACTCCCCAGGGCCACAACATAGTCTTATTTCCCCCCGAAGTTTGTGTCTGCAGCCCAGACACACACAGGCTGGGTCCTCTTGCTCACTTACCTCTTCAGGCCCCCCCGGGTTTTGGGAATGTCCTGAATCAGCTTTTTATGGTACTCCATCAGCAGCTCATGGAGCCGATCCTCCTTCCTTTCGCTCTCGCCAACCGTTCTCGCCGTCAGCTCCAGCAGCTCGGTGCTGGTCTGGAAGAGCCTGCAGGCGTAGCAGGTGGATTTGGCAGTTTCCATCTTGTCTCCTGTCAGCACCCAGACCTTCATGCCAGCCGTGTGCAGAGCTTCGATCGTCTCTGCCGACTGCTCCTGCAGCCTGCAAGCAGAAGCAAAACATCATTCCTCAGGTTGGTCCACGTTTAATCCATATAACCCTTATTTTGCAGTAGGAAATACCAGCTCAAGGAAAGTTAACTGGTTTTCCCTGTGCTGGACAGACCACCACCACAGGAACAAGGATTAGAAGACAGCAATCCCAAATCTTTACTTGCAGCCAAAACAAAACATCATTGCTTTGTACTACGATATCTAAGAGTCCAGGGTAAGGGTTTAATCTATACATGCAGTTACTATAACTGCATGCAAAACTGAATTTGTTTTGCTGCGCAAATTAATGCTGCATGCTTAATTCACTGTCTAGAAGTGTGAATACTTTGGTAGTTTCATTAATAAATTCTAATTCCTACTACACTGGCCAATTTTAGCAACTAGGGCACTGTGTAATGGGTTATGCCACAGAGGAATTAATTGCCCTGGACACTTCCAGCATCTGCCTGGCTGCTCGGTTCCACCACAGCGAGTCAGGGCCACGACGCAACATCAAGCAGAAACCGCAGGTACCGCAGTGTTGGTGGTCGCCTCTTTACCTGTCTTCTACGGCCGTAGCCCCAATCAAGTGCATGTCTGCCTCTGTGTCTTCAAAAACCTTTGCCATCTTTTCCTCCCTGTCCTGCAGAGCCATCTTAGCTTCATTAAGTAGCCTGTCAATTTTATCGTACTCTATTTGAGTGAGTTCTTTGAATGCCACGCAGAGCGTTCGGTAACCATCCTGGCAGGGGAAGGGAAAGAAAAGAAAGTGGACATGGGACCTAAAAACAGATTTTCTACAGCTCAGCTTTAGCATTAGTGTTTTTCTCCACCATCAGTGCTTGCTGTCAGTACTGACCCTGAGAGCAATGATAATTTGTTGGTTTGAGTCAAAAGACCAATTTCTCTGTGTTTATACAGTAAGTTCTTCCCATCAGAGTAACCATGGTTATGCTTATTTTGTGCATGTGATACGGCAGAGAGAAACCAGGAGAAGGACCAGAGCCGAGTGTGCATCCAGCAGGTAGAGCGGGGACCGGGTGTCCCCACAACTGGGACCAGGCGCTTCTCCCACCAGAGAAAACAGCCTGCTATTGTTATTTCTATTTTTAACTTGCTTGAGAGACGTTTGGACACAACTGTGATGGAGATCATATAAATAAATCAAACGTCAAATAAACGTTGGAAGCCAAAGAAACAGAAAAGGAAAGCAGCCTGTCTTCAAAACAATGTGAAGCGACATTCAGATTTTTCAACACTTTCCTCCAACGCAAGGTCACATCCCTGTTTTTGGAATAAGGCTTTCCCGACCCCAGGAGCCAGCCAAATTCCATCCGCGTGCTCACCATAGCGTTGCGGTCCACGTGGACTTTTGTTTGTTGGATTTCTTCTTGCTGCACCCTTGGGAAAATAGAGGAGTCTGCTCCTTTACAGAAGAGAAGCAACTGTCCTGAAACCAAAGTATAAATGGTTTATAGCACTCGCAAGCTGCAGAAAGCCTGAACAGCTTCAACAGCCAGCAAATGATGCAGAGGGAGGAAATGTGGCAGGACTAAAGAAGGAGCTGCTAGAAGCCCTGTTGCTTACCAAGAGCAGCCTCGCACTAACCTGTGCAAAAGCTTGTTTGACCTCGGGCTGGGACATTAGGTGTCCCTCCCCGCCTCTGAGCAAGCTTTCTGCCACAGCCTGGACAAAGCAGTTTATTTTTCCCTATTTAGAAGCCTTGGCAACCTTTTCAGGGAGGGTAAAACAAGCATCCCATGCCTTACAGGACTAAAATTATTGAAGGATGGTGACCTCTGAATTTTTGCCTGCTACCCCCAGGAAAACCCATCCTGCTCAGGGGAAGGTCTCGGATCTCCCCCCTGTAGTTGCACCCCCAGGCTGGAGCAAAGCAAGCAACCCACAGGTCACTGTCCCTGTCCTCTCCCCTTATCTGCTGCTGGCCCCCAACCACTGCTATGCAGAAAATTAACTCTATCCCAACCAGACCCAGTACAGAACTTAATTAGACCAGCTTAGAAGACCTAACAGCTCGGCCTCGCTGGGTTACAGCGTGTGGCATTATGCACGCTCAGCACAGGAATAAACAGGACCCGTTTCCTATTTGTCCACATTGTATGGGAGTCCAAAAATGCGTTTAACTGTACCCGCGGTGGTTCTCACAATGACACTCATACGGCGACGGACGGGATCAAAGTTCAACACATGCAGAAGCTGGTACCTTAAAAAAAAGAAACTTAGACTCAGTAAAAGAAAAATAACTATTTAAGACAGAAAATCACTAACAACGAGCTGCAGAAATCAATACACCCTACCAGTGGCAGCACCCGCCATGCACTGTACTTTTTACAGCTACTACACAAGAAAGCAGAGTGAAAAAAGCCCTCCAGTGCTGCTTTGAGCACGGGGCTGAGGGTGTGGGTGCCCAGCAGTGCTCAGAGCCCAGGCAGCAGCTCAGCAGGGCACCACGCACCGCAGGCAGCGGCGTCGGTTCCGGCATCTAAACCAGAAGCTTCACCATAAGGGGAATCAGAAGTGAAACTTGCTTGTGAAGGCGAGTTCTCGGGGAGCACTGGGATTAGGTCAGTGATTCTCAGATGTCCCACGAGCTACAAGCACAGAGTGAAGTCTAATCATTTTCAGCTCAGAAGGGGAAAAAAGTTACAGGGAAGGGAGCCATATCACGCAGTGTAGGCTTAGAGTACCCTGTCACAAGGCCAAGCCACTGTCCGTAAGGTCAGCAACCACCCCGTGAATCCCGGGAGCCATCTGCGCAGCCAGGCACGGATGAAGGATAGGTGCAAGGGACTGCAGGCACTTCAGATGGCACTAAAATCGCCAGCAGATTTTTGGAAGTAAGCCTTTCAGCCTGCACCTTGCTGTGTCGCGCTTTGTAAAAGTGAGAGGAGTTTTTGGGCAGGTCAGCACGGTCTGACAGCCCTCATGGAACAGCTTTGACCTTGCCAGGTTGGCCACGCTGACCAAACTCAATCCAGCCAGGCGGGGGCCGGTGCAGCACTAGCAGCCCCATTCCTTGGCGGCCCCTGCACTTACATTTCAGTTTCATTCTTTTGGTTTCGTATTTTCATGAAATCGTTTTCAAGTCCTAGAAAAGTGAAACCATACCTGTCAATAAACAAAAGGACAGAACAACATTGAAAACACCCATTGGCACATATTATTCATTAACAACGTTCTCGTTTCACCTTCTGCACTGCAGAGGAGAGAAAAGAAGTTAGTGAGCCTGAGCTAAAACTCTTGGCTGGATGTTTGCTTGCTCCCTGCAGAGCCTGCTATGATGTTCTGGCACCACTCCCCGGACCTGGAGAGCTGGGCACCGCAGTGCACAGACACCACGAGCCTCCGGACACAGTCTCCTGGGTCTCCGGCAGATTTCTGAGCCATGAACAAGTATACACAGCTGCAACAGCCTCTGTCTGAAACCTGGGGGCTGGCAATAGCACGGAATCGTAGAATGGTTTGTGTTGGAGGGGATCTTAAAGATCATCCAGTTCCAATCCCTCTGCCATGGGCAGGGACACCTTCCACTAGACCAGGCTGCTCAAAGCCCCATCCAATCTGGCCTTGAGCATCTTCAGCAG
>Ga0181612_171172_pt1 | contig 11353 bp, 5 predicted proteins | sample HoacroProtozoa21_FD_119630 | JGI IMG/M metagenome (GOLD analysis project Ga0181612, IMG submission 119630) | Hoatzin crop microbial communities from Cojedes, Venezuel. Combined Assembly of Gp0051906, Gp0051904, Gp0051908
AATAAACAAACAATGGCCAGTTCAACTCTGTTGTCACAAAATACACCTAGGATGAACACCATTCAATTTTCAAGCTCCAGCTGGTATGACAATTCAGCAAAGATATGAACTGAGATTAAAATTCCAGTACAATATAGATTTGTATTAACGAAGAATCAGTTAACAGGAAAATAGTAAAGTGATCAATAGTGAGTGGGTGCTTACAGGATTAATCAGCCTTACATAAAACTCATGGAAAAGGTCATAACAGACCCGCAACGAACACCCTGTAGCCTGTGAAATTCATCCAGAAATCTGAAGCAGCAAAAGAGTCATAGACCAAGAAAACATATAAATGTACTTTTAAACTCTCTGAGCGGGCAATTTTAACAGAGGAAGAACAAGTTAGGATATGATTTTCCAAGGAACAACCAGTTTTCATATGAGATTGTGAAAGCTTTCATATCAAATAAGAGAAACAAAATGGAGATCTGAAGTTATATTGCAAAAGTCAGCAGTAGAACCAGGACCCAAATCTTAACGTAATATTAACCAAAGCCCTCCCTTTTCCAGCAACTATCACAAGACCGTAAGAGGTGATACAACCATGATTTTTACCTTCTTTCTTTTGATGTAATGGCCACCTGACTTCCAAGTTCCTTGAAAGAGTCATTACTTTCTGCATTTATGATCTTTTATTATTTTACTGCACCACACGGCTGCACACATAATTAAGGATTTAAATAATGAATAGATATTAGCATTATGTAAATCATCATAATTTTCCATTAATGGGAACTGGTGGTAACTGCCTGTGAATCACAAGCATTAGAAGTCACACAGTTTTCTACATTTTTGAATTTGAAACTATATGCCTGTTATAAATCACAATCAAAGCAGCTCTTTTGACTACTCTTAGATTGTTCCCAACTCAATCTGTTGCACATCTGTTAGCAAAACTTTATGTCCAAGGCCCTTAAGAGAATATGGAATATATTAGTATCTTGAATTAAGACAGCATGGAGTGCTCAAACCATGATTATCCTAACCAAAATTAAATCCTCTGAGTTCACATTACGTATGTCTATTCATATTACATTTGGCTAAGGTCAGTTACGAAAAACAATTGCCATCTCACCACTTACTGCTCTCATCTGCCTTTTTTAATAAACTCATTACTGAGCTATAATTGGAGAGGTTCACTTAGGCCAGGGCTGGAAGGCATTGCTTTTCTTAATTCTTCTCACACTTCTTGCTCTATGTATTTCCACTGTGGCTTGGGGCTTAATCCACTAACACCCCAGACAATGAGTTCAACAAACAGGCAAGACAACAAAGTCTATTCTGAACAGTATGCTGCACAACTTTCTTGTTCTACATAAACATGTTTTAATATCAATTTCAATGAAAGGTACAAAATCAGCAGCAAAGGCTAGTGGGACACCCTTCTACATCACTTTGGAGTGCTCGAGCATCAGCAATAAGGTTCACCATGCTAACTTTGCCGCTATCCATACGCTGCTTATATTAATGATGAATGAGGTCTTTAATCTACATTTCTTGCAACACAACCTCTTTTCACAGGTCATGCACAGAGACCAGAAAATCCAGCGCTGACAAGACTACGCTGCTCATGAAGAAAGGAGAAGAGGGTCTAGAACAGGAATCTGGGCACTTAATCTACTGTCTCTCTTCATCTTCTCACAGCACAACACAAATTAGGAGTTCTCCTGTTCTGTAGACTGACTGTGGAGAAGTCTGTTGGGAGAAGTTCCATGTTCCAGCCACATGAACATATACACACCATAGTGGCCATGCTACTCTAATATTAGGCTACTCAGAGTTCCTTCATTCTGTCCCCATCACATTTCCCTTAACCACCCTACCTGTTATTCAGTCTAGTTTTTCACATCAAAACCCAGGACCTGAATCTTTCCCAAAATGCATGTTTCCTACATGTGAGATTATGAAATTAATTTATGTTATTAAGAAAAAAATCAATCAACAAGTAGACTAGTGGAACTTAGAAAACAGCATAAAACTTGAATAACCTGTGTTTTACTGAGAAATGGAGAGAAAATAAGTGGTAGCTAGGAGTGCTACAGAAAGGTTAACTTGGCTGTATTGCCGATGGTACATATTACCTGGCAGAAGACTGATATGAAAAGAGAATTGATATCATATAATTAGCTGTCCAACTGCATCTGGATGTTCAGAGCTGCTTTTTTTCTCCCCTCTTTTTTTTTTTTTTTAAAAAAAAATAACCGCCTTTCAAAAATCCCAGACTACATGTGCAAAGACTTTAAACATAACGAAGTTGGGATGTTTGAATTAAAGAATGCCCAGAGTACACCTAGCACAGTAACTTTTCTGCCATATTGGATGGAGAGGAATGCTGACAGAGAAGAAGAAACAGGGCAATCAAGGATACATTCCCCCAAATACTTCCTTAGCCTTCAGTTGTTTTAACTTTGGTGTATCTCCTGACTGATTCATTCTGGCAACTTGGTAATGATCAAAGGTTCTTTTTTTTTAAACATGCATCTAGTCTCCCCAGTCTTTGTGAACTTCTTGCACCCATAACATCCTTTGGCAAGAAATTCAGAAGTTCTGTGCACTGCACAAAGAACCTCCTCTTATTTGGTTTGTCTGAACCTAGGCCCTATCCTGTCCATTTGAAAGACTCCATTCTTCCAGGGGAAGAATCAATGAAGAGCATCTGCATCCACCCTTTAGCTAAGATCATGTAGCTGTCCTGCATATTCTGCAAATTTCAGTTTTCCAAACAGACAAGTTAGTAAGCCACTCCATACTCACAATCCTGTAGATAGCTCTGATTTCTGCTGTCTTGCTGTAACTTTCCTTGCTCTCAAAAATAATTTCTAAGACAAGGGGGGAAAAAATGCCTGCATTTCTCAAGGTGTAGCATGATGCTATCTGTGTTGCTTTCAATTTCTTTCCTTATAGTGTCCAAGTGCTCCTGCCCTCCCACCACTTCCCAGCTCTGAGTTGATCTTTTCATGCAACTATCTTTCATAGCTGCAAGGCTGCTGCTTGGCAGTTCACTCAGAGGCCATTATTGTATATATATGGCATTGATTTGCCCAGTGTGTCATTTTGCTCTTGTCTATACTGAATTTCATCTGCTATTTTAATGCCCATTCACTCAGTTTTATAAGATCATTCTGCAGACCTTCAGCCAAGTCTTTGTCCTTGCAAACCCAAATAACTTCATACATCAGCCAGCTTTATCACTTTAATGCTCACCAAATTTTCAGGCTGTTTATGAACATATTGAGCAGAGTGTCCAAAGACTGCAAATCTTTCCCTAAAAGAACCGAGAATTTACTCATTTAACCTGGCCTACACATACATGTGCACAGACTGCATGCTAAGGATTAATCCCAAATTGACAGGGATGCAGCTGATTTATGTGACAAAGCCCTAACACCAATATTTTGAGTAAAGTGAGAATATCAATTGAAGTAGCTTTAAATGTTTGTAGTTCATATTCACAGATCCTCACTCACGGAATGGTAGCCTGCTTGGCAAGTGGTATTTCGTGAAACTTCCTCATTGGTCTCTGCACGCTTCTCAAAGTGTGTGCTTAGGTACAAAGATCCACTTCCACCAGTTTCCTAAGCAGAAATAACAGCATGTGCACTGGCAGTGGACCCAACCTTTTCAAACTGTATAATAATTATTCTTCATGTAGATATTCCAGATACATGTTCAGAAATTCCAAATTGGGCTGGAAAATTGGAGGATCAGGTTTTCTGCACACGCACAGTAAAGACAATCTGCATAGGCACAATGGCAACTTCTTTGCAACTTCAAACAGACGGTAGTCAATTTAAAGCAACTGCCTGGCCCAGACTGCTCAGCATCCAGAAGCACTAGACAAATACCCTAAGCTCTTTCCTGCTCAACTCACACAAAATCTCTGGGGGAGTCAGGAAATATGTTTGCAGAAAACTAGACATGCTGTAAGCATTGCACTGAAATAGTGAACATCCATATTACTATATGTTAGTGCCACGAAGTCTTGTCTTTTCTCAGGTCTGGGATAAAATGCTTTAATAATGCAGGGCAACATTTTGTAATGAAACCCATAAGAACTGATAAAACAGCACTGAATGTTGTCTGTGTTACATGCTTATACAGCAACTCCTTTCCCATCAGCCCAGTAACCCAATGTTACTACTGGTAGCATTTTCTGGAGAAGAGGAGGCTGAGGGGAGACCTTATCACTCTACAACTACCTGGAAGTAGGTTGTAGTGAGGTGGGTGTTGGTCTCTTCTCCCATGTAACTAGCGATAGGACAAGAGGCAATGGCCTCATGTTGCATCAGGTGAGGTTTACATTGGATTTTAGGAAAAAATTTATTCACTGAGAGAGTGGTCAGGCATTGGAACAGGCTGCCCAGGGAAGTGGTGGACTCACCATCATGGGGGTGTGCAAAAAACATGTAGATGTGGCACTTCGGGATACGGTTTAGCTGGCATGGTGGTGCTGGGTTGACAGTTGGACTTTATGATCTTAGAGGTCTTTTCCAACCTTAATGATTCTATGATTCACTTTACAGTCCACTGCAAAACAAATGGCCTTCAGACATGCAAAAGGCACAGGTGCTGTGCACACCCAGGTGCTGCCATACCCATGGGCAGCAGCGGGGCTCGCAGGGAAACATTGCATGTAGCAGGGGAACAAAATGAACTGCTGCCGGCCAGGGACAGCCCTTGTGCAAGGAGCAATGGAGGATGAAAGGCCCTTTCTGAAGGAGTCCCAGCTCCCTCTGGCCTCTCCCATGGCCCCCAGGGCCGAGACCCAGCACGGCCACCGCTTTGCCCCACTCCGCACTCCTCTCCCGTGCTGCCAGCCACCATGTTGTGGCAGCCCTGGCTTCTGGGAATGAAACTGCTGAGCAAGGGAAGGTGTGGAAGGGTGAGAGGCACTTGCAGGGCTGCCAGCCCGGGCTGTACACAGAGAGCCGTATGCGGGAGGGCTGCCGCAGAGGGTCTTCACCGGCTGTGAGTGGGCCCAGACCCCAGAGGATGCTGCCTGCAGGACCAGTGTGCAGGGCAGCTGTCATGGCAGCGGGGCTCCCCCAGCCTTCCCTGCTCCTGTGGCCGGGGGTGGCCATTCCGCAGGAAAGGTCCGGGGCAGGCTTTGATCCAGAGCGCGGGCATCTGAGCAAATGTTTTCAAAACAATTCAGTTTCTCTTGTGATATTTATGGTCTTTTTGGGTTTTTTTTAATGAAAGGCAAAGAAACAGCCAGCATGGATGGAGTCTTTGTTTCCTTACAGGAAGCTGGCAGAAGAAAACAGCAGTGCCTTCCTACAAGGAGTGCTGCATCTCCATTCCAGTTTCAGATACGGATCTGCTATCTGACCGTAGACAAGTACCCTAACTGCTTTTGTGGCCTTCGTGAGAAAAAGACATATAATGCTGTAATGCAGTCTAATTCAGGATTGTAAAAATGCTGCAGGCATTCACAGGAATGCTTCACAGGCTTGAAATTATTTCACAAATACTGTGCGCTTAAAAAGGAATGGACGACACCAACATTTCGGCGAGAAGATACGTGAAACTCCATCCCCAGAGGTTCTTGCTGCCTTCACCTCAACTCACACTGCACCCTATGCTTATTCTGAATTACAGCAGGAGTTTGGCTGATGTGACAACAAGAAAGCGAAAGGAGAAAATTCCAGCTGCTTTGAACAAATCAAACGCTGCTTCTCCGTTTGGCTGACAGGCATTGAGTGTAACGAATATATCTTCAGGAGGGGAAATGACATTTAGTCAGAGGATCTAAAAAGCTGCAATGTTCATGCAGTCACCTGTCTTTAAGCGTGGGGAAGAAGCACTGAAAGAAATCAGATAAAAAGGATTATATAATAAAGCAGTATATAGACAGGTGTCGTTGCACAGGGCGTCCTGTGTGCAAAATAGCAACTTAACGTGTAAGAATATCACCTCCAAAACAGAGGGGGGCTTGTGCCTAGGAATTGCTGATCAGCAGTAAATATATGCCTGCTGTTTAGGTCTGCGCAGCCATCCAAGTACCTCGGAACGGAAGAGGCTGTAGCTAGTATGGGCACTGGTCTAGCATCTGAACAGCGGTTTCAGGTCATCTTTATCAGTATGCCCTGTGATCTTCTGAGGGGGAAAAGCATGTCAAACTGATGCTTAAAGCATAGTTACTCTGAAGAGTTAGTGTGCTCCTGTTCTTGTTCTGGGGGCAGCATTGCTGCACTACCAGCCTTCAGAAGTCATGCAGTCCAGCTGTTTGAAAATCATCAGCTAAGGCACCAGATAATGAGATTGGGGGCTTTGTCTGACAAAGGTAACCCCAGTGTTTCTTTTCATTAAGTGTAAACATATGCCACTTGCAAGCGTCTTTCTGCAGCTAAGTGCTCAGAAGAGGCGATGGTTTTAAAGAAAGCTGAAACTTCGCATGTGAGAATTGCAGGAACCTGTGCAGGAGTGAATGACTTTTCATCCTGGTTGTGATGATAATTAGCCACTTAACTACTTTTAATAAAATCAAATGGAAGGTCTCCTGAAGGGGGAGAATTCATAACATTTGTGCTAAAATTGTGTGATTTAGCAACATTGTCAGTGCTCTGTTGATAATCAGTAGGTCTTGCTCTGCAGGTGGGATCCAGGCAGACGTGGCCAGCACACACAAGCACGCTGTGAAGGGATCTTATTTTCCTAGGGGCTCTTCCAGAAATTTAGGCCTTTCTGAGCTTGTCGGGCAGGAATTTTTCTTCTGTACCACAGGATACCCAATGTCTCCACCTGTGGAAGCAATATAAATAAGTAACCGTAGAATTTAAGGCTGCACAGAAAAACACTGAGTACCATGAGTAGATGTGGAAGTCTTGGCTTAAATGCTACTTTACCTTAAGGTCAAAAAATATCCAGTCCTGCTCTAATGTTGTTCTCTCACAGCTTAAGTTGTTTATGCCTATGTGGAGTCAGTTTTAAATTGCTAGCAAAACAGATTGATGGCATTCCAGCGTGGCTTTTCCAAGGGATAAGGGGAGGTCAAGTTATCGTTCTCTCAAACGTATCAATCATCTTGTGGGCAGCACAATGGTACTCTGTTTCCTCTCCCTGTTAAGCTCAGCTCAACAAGAGTGTCTGTACTGAAGCAATGGAGGAGCCATGCCTGTTGGCTTCGGTGCAGTGGTTCCCAAATTACAGTCTGCCATCCATGCCAAACTGCAAAGCACTGGTCATAAGCAGTCCCTGGAAAGATATGAAAAATATGGGAACAGGACAGCGAGCAGCTGTTTGGCCCAAGCTGTTTAGGGCTTTTTTTTTCTCCAGTAATTTAAAATTTTCCAGAGGCACAGATTTGGAAACTTCCCAGGCTCTTGAGGGTGCTGAAATTGTTCACAGCCATTTTCAAACCGCATACTCAGGTCCATGCCAGTCGAATTCATAAAGGCAAAAAGAGATCATCGGTTCTTCAAAGACGTCTACTGAGGATTGCTGCTGGACTGCTTGCACAGCTTTTGGGTTGAGGACCTTTTCTTCCACATTTTAAAGCAAACCAGTTGGCAGCAAACAATGGATGCGGACATAAAGTTTCTGTACAGACTGAGCAGTTGCTACTGGATCATGATTTAGACTTCTTGGTAGTAAACATCAGCAAACCTACCTTCTAAACTCTGGTCCTGCTGCTTTAGAATACGGTCACTCCTCCAAACCCTGGCAGCTCTGAAAACACTGGCTGCCTACGTACAGGAAATGCAGGTTGTATTTAACAGCCTTTGAACTGTGACAGTAACTGGAGGAGCTGGGACCACTCAGCTTCTGAGTAAGCACGTATGAAGACAGAACTTGAAGAGTCTGTGCAAGTTCCCACATGAGGACTGAACAGAAGCCAAGCCCATTGTGTATCTCTCTAGGTGCCACATCTGTGTGCACACAGAGCTTGATTCTGAGGATGGCTGAATCCACTCAGCTACTTAAAGAAACCTGCATGCTTGCAATGTCTTCAGAAACCAAGTTATTTCTGGCAATGTCTAATAACGATCCACGGGTTTGAAAGTGTTTGGTGATATTCTGATGCTACTCAGATGTCATTACTAATATAAAAGTCCTGCGTATGTCAGAAATACTGTGACAAATATGTTTAAAGTAGTAGAACTCCTGGAAGATGTGTATATAATGCAGACAGATGTGATAAATCTTTTATTCAATTTGATTTATACATGAATCTAGCCTTTGTAAAAGAATTTGAATTGATCAGGCTTTGCTTTCAATGGTGACAAGGCATTTATTCATATTTCTTATGACTGATGTGAAATTTCTCTCATCTGCCACAGGCTGCGAAGCACAGTAATAAAAGATTTGGTGTTTGAATGCAGGCAGTTGCATTAGAAGATGTGTGGGTCAAGGTGTGACAGACAGCAGAGCTTGTCTGGGAATTTTTCGTCTTCAAGACAAATCCTGCTAATGTTGAGAGGAAACTGTACCCGACTTCGTTTTCAAGTATAGCAGTCTCAGGGCAAGTTTCAGATCCGTGATGTAAAATTACAGTAGTTGTCAAGCACACTCATGTTTTATTGACGCAGAAATGTTAACAAGGAATACTATTTTTGCATGTTATAATTATATCCATAGGGCATTAAAGTAGGAGACTGAAGGAATGCAATTTGTTCTGCTAAACACAAAGCTGATTGAGAAGTGATTTGGGAATAGCGTAGAAATAACTGTATAGGGGGAGCACCTTGATTTAGGTTAGCAAGACACAGTAATTTTAGATTAAAAAAAACTTAAAAATAAGGATCAGCTATTAATAGTGAGGCCAATTAACAACTGAAAATGTATGAGAATCTTTGCTGGGTTTCTCCATTACTTGATGGCCTCAGATCGGATGTGTATCTGAGCATTGTGTTCTTAAATAATAAGAATATTTGGGCTCTTTTCTATCCTTGAAGTTTGTAAAGGAGGTGAAATGAAAGGACCTAGTTGTCCCTGATATTTAACACTTCTGGAATTTTCTTCTGGCACAGATCCATTGTCTCTACAAGAGCTGTGGTAGCAGAAGATGGGTCTCTAGTTCCCCTGCTTGTTCCAGTGAATCAGAGTAAGCATTAAGAGCAGGAGGCTTAAGTAATCAGACTGGAACTCAAAAAGGGTGGGGTCAAGGATCCCCTTTTGTCACTACAGACCCCACTCAGGCAGTTACACAAATGCACAAATTCTTAGGACGTATACCAGTGAGGAGTGCATGCTTCATGGGAACACCCTTGTGGTTGTGTGAGTACAGGGGAAGGAAAGAAGGGCAAGTACAATGACAGCAAGGGAAAGTCTACATCAAAGTGGAAAAGTCAGGAGAAAAAGGAAGATTAATCTCAAAGGACATACTAAAATCAAGACATCCAAACTCCATTAACTCTTGCTATCGTTGCAAAAAGGCTGTTTCACTAACCACCATTTGTTTTGATGTCAGTTTTGCTCAGGCCTTCATAATGAAGTGGGGGAGGAGGCTGCCTTTGGCCAATCAACATGGTTGGCAGGTAATAACTTTTTGAAGAGCTGAAGATGTTGCTGGAAACCTCAGAGATTTAATTGAGGCCTTCTGTCATTAAATTGATATTATTGTGCAATGGAGCTCTGCAACAACCTAGATTAAAATATGTCATCTCAGTAGAAGCTGGCATCGAGATGGTTTCTATAGATATTAGCATAATGAAGGCTTTCAGATAAACATTCAATTAGTTTGAAACACTGCAGTGGAATGTCTTTGTAGTAAGATAATCAGAGTAGTGTTAATACTGTCTGGTTTTGTGTTTGCTGGAAGATCCTGGAAAGTCTGCTCTTTTTGGGTTTAAGTATAATTCCTAGTAATGCCCTCACTGAAAAGCAAATAACATATGAAATCTTTAATGGATTTGCAAGTTAATAATAAAAAAGGATTGATTTAAAGCTCAACTGGCTTGCCTTTTTAAATGCCAGAACCAAAGAAATTAAAAGCAGAAAAGATCATCAAGTAAAACAAAGACCAGGAAATACACCCCCCACCCACGCCCTTCCCCCATCCCTTTTCAGGCCCAATTACCTATGGCTTGCCTGAAGTAATAGCATTTTCATTTCTGTGGCCACAGATGGGAGAGTGCCTGATATTAATTGCTAATGGAATTAAGTGACTAGTCATCAGAGAAATGCTCAGGTGGAGAAAAGGCAATGTGTATCTTCGTAGCCCAAAGTGCAATGAAAAAGCTCCCATAGCTCTTTACTAGACTGATGCAGACTCCAAAAGTGCATATATCAGCTTATGTATAGATGTCACTCAGCAACTTCACTCTTCAGGTGAGACTTTTTTGGATAATTGTAATAAAAAATTGGACTGTGAGTAGGTACTTTAGTTAATTTCTGGGAACACAAATTCAGCCTGGGTTTTAACACAGTATGAGCAAAAACAGAGTGCACCTCGCTTGTGCTCACATCCCTTCCTGTCTTCACTGACCTCAGATTCCACAGAAAGAATAAGAATCCCCATGAAGTCATCAATAGCCTATAACGTCCTTCTGACGTGAATAGCTTCCCTGCTCCCCATGGCAGAACGAGAGAAATGGGTTTTTTTACACATATCTGCCGTTCCTCTTGTTCAATTTTAATTCTGGTCCCCTGAATTTCTATGTTACAGTTTTCGTTCAAAGATTTCTGTGCCTTTTTCAAGCATTACCCAGCAAAGCCTGGCAACACTCTAAAAATACAGGTTAAAATTACCCATATTTTACGCAAAGGTCTACTGAGATGGGCAATACAATTAAAGTTAAAATAAAATTAGTAACTTACAGCACAGATCCTGAGACTTGTGACTCCTGTTGCCACTTCTAGTTACAAAAACCCACCAAAACCTGCCTTTTTTAACATGCTACTGTATAGAAATGGAAATGTGAATTCCTTGGCCAAATTAAGCCAGTGATCTTTTGGATTATACTTCAGCAGTGTGGAGGGTTGACCCTGGCTGGACACCTGGTGCCCCCCACTCTATCACTCCCCCTCCTCAGCTGGACGGGGGAGAGAAAATACATCAAAAGTTTCCTTGGTCAAGGTAAGGACAGGGAGACATCACTGAGCAACTACTATCACGGGCAAAACAGATTCGACTTGGGGAAAATTAATTTAATTTATTACCCAACTAATCAGAGCAGGATAATGAGAAATAAAACCATATCTTAAAACACCTTCCTCCCACCCCTCCCATTTTCCTGGACTTAACTTCACCCCCGATTTTCTCTACCTCTTCCCCTCCCAGCAGTGCAGGGGGATGGGGAATGGGGAACGGGGGTTGTGGTCAGTTCATCACATGTTGTCTCTACCGCTCCTTCCTCCTCAGGGGAGG
>Ga0181612_103246_pt1 | contig 11352 bp, 6 predicted proteins | sample HoacroProtozoa21_FD_119630 | JGI IMG/M metagenome (GOLD analysis project Ga0181612, IMG submission 119630) | Hoatzin crop microbial communities from Cojedes, Venezuel. Combined Assembly of Gp0051906, Gp0051904, Gp0051908
GAAATGTGCCTCTTGCAGGAGGTGTTCAGTGCCAAAGTGGGGCACTCCTGAAGGGACCACAGCTGTGCGTCATCCACGCTGGGGCAGGGACACCCCAAAGGGATGGCAGCCTGGGAGCCACACACATCAGAGCAGGGACGCACCTGAGTGTCTGCAGCCTGTGGAGGACTGATGCTGGAGCAGAGAATAAGCACCAAGAAACAAAGAGCAGCAGAGGAAAACTGCTGTGCACTGCCCGTAGTCACCTGAGGTGGCTCAAGGACAACCTGTCATAGACAGAAGGAAAGCTGAGATGAGGTGTGGGGGAAAGAAAATGTGTGGTGTAGGAGCATGGGGGAGAGGAAGGAAGAGTATTTACTGAAGTAGTTGTCTGGTCTTTTTTTTTTTTTCATGCCTCCCCTCTTTTCCCAATACCCTAATCAGTGATCAGAAGTCACTGTTGAGTAACAATAGATCAAATTAAGTAAAAATTTCCCAAACTGAGACAGTTTTCTCCAGGACAGCCCCTAGCAAAAGAAACAGCAACCGTTTGATTCAGCTGCTTCAGAAGTGGAGTTCCCAGATTCTCTGCTGAACATGCAGATATGCCTGACTTAGACTTGTATCGAAGCAAGAAAATTATTGATATTATGGAGCCTTTGAGAGCTGTCAAAATGAAAAGCCTACTTCAAGGTCAAGCTTTCAGCTCAATTTCTGATTCAATTTATTTATTTAACCTGAATAAAACTCATGAGATGTAAAACATTTGACTTCTAATGTGATTCTTGAAAGAGGTGATACATTTGTACTTGTACAAAAGCAGTCAATATAAAGGGCAGCTGTCAAAAAACTATAATGTAATGAAACCAGGTTTGAAATGAAAATTCTGAGTTCAAATCCAAGATCCCATTCCAGTTAAATGATGAATGCCCTTGAAATCAATGTTTTTTTCAGTCAAGTCATCTTTCTGAAAGTTCTTAATTTCCATGATGGAATACAAATGTGGGAAGTGGTGTTCATAAGTGCAAAACAATGTTATGTCTTTCATTTTTTTACATTCAATGTATGTAATATTTTTACATTGTGCATGCGTTTTGTCTTTGCACTACAATAAGTGTCTTTCAATAATGCTGGATCGACAAAAACACTGGAATTTTTTCCAAATTATTTTTATTGAAAGGAAGGCTGTTTGCAGGAATTTGTCTTTCATTTCAGGATTGCATACAGAACAGATGAAAGAAGTATTTGTAGCTAATAGGAAAGTCAGTCAGATTGAGGTCTATCAAAATATTTATTTTCCTAAGTAAAATTGTGTTGGCTATGTTCAGTCTAGATGCTTGTTTGGTGTTTACCACATCTTTTCAGGCAAATGTTAAGAAACAGATTTCACTGAAATAGGTAACATAAGTTGAAAATCTGGTCCTTTGCATGTTTCTGCCCTTCCTAGAAATTTCATAAACAAGGCAGAATTTTACAAACTGTGTTTTCAGGGAAGGAGTGAGTCATCAGGGCTCATGAGAGCATATTCTTGTGCGTGAGGAGGTTCACGTATGTCTGAAAAAGTGAATAGATGTATAGAAATGACTGTTTTAAAGTAAGCAAATGCTGAATCGTTGCTTGCCTGAAACTGCCAGTATGGTAGTTTCTCTCTATAGTTTTTTTTAAACTGTAAATATATGTACAGGAATAATAGGGTTAGAGAAAAACCATTAGCAGTACCTAATCTTCTCTGTCAGAAGACAGACAACTAATTTTTCTGGTATCTGCAAGCACACAGCTAAAACATTTCTACTCTGAGTTGTTCTAGTTTAAAGACTATGAAATGCTTCCTCAAATACTGCAGTGTTTTTTCTTTTCTAAATGCAGAAGATGTGTTTAAAAGCCAGGTCTTGTATTCCTGTCAGCACAATGTGAACTGAGAATACTCATGAGGTGAGTAGCTGGGTAGTAACTGAAACCATCAGAACTTTATGAAAACTAATTTAGTAAAAATGCAAAAGTCTCTGAGGGATTCTATGATGGTACCTAAAAATCAATGCAGAAAAAAAGAAAAATATTGAATACAGTTGGATGGGAAGTGTGTGGTGGCAATGATGACACTTCAAAGTAACTTAAAAATCCTTTGACGTAAATGCACGTGTACACGCAATTATTTGTGTGGTTGTATCTATGTGCACATATGTATGTATACACATATATAAATTATATGTATTCCCTAGTAGGGAAAGAATTAGGAATTCTAGGAAATCTCACTGTTTTTAATAAGGCAATATGAAATATCATGCATTAAACATTCTGAAAAGTGTACTTAGCTGATGAATGGGTGAGCCCATTCAGAATAAAAATAAGAAAAGTTGGATTTCCTTTGTATGTATCTGTATAAACAAAACCCAGACATCCACTGTTTATGGAACATTTGGAAACGCTTTTTGTGTTCACTTCCAGATATTGAGACCAGTTCTTCAGCATGTAAAGATCACTACCCTCATTCTTTTAGTGCCATGTTGAAGTCAAGTCCATTGAAATTACTATTCAAGGTTTTGAGTGATTACTCATTTAAACAGAGTTTGATCTTTAAACCCTTCAAAAGTTTGCCCAATATAGTTTTTTGTTATTGACTTTCAGAGAGGTCTTAAAGGTGGGATTGCAGCATTTGAAGGGAATGCTGCTGTGACTGTAGGGTCACCCTGGGTCTTAGAGCTTGCACTCTGTGTCTGTGTTAGTGACTCCAGGGGGGTCACAGGACTTTATAGCACAAAACAGTTTTCTGAGAGTCTGTCAGAAAGAAAGCTTATTAACTTTTCTATTATGTACTTCACACTCAATAAATTTGTGTTGTCATTTTATATTTCTGTTTTTTATTGGGAAAATATTTCCTACTTTCAGAATATATGTATCACTTCTACATTTTTTTATGAAATAAAGTGTGTCCGAGCAAAAATATAACTGTCATAAATACATACCAGTGCCTGAATGTTTATCAGTCTTGATAGCCGCATGAAATTCAGTGAAAGTAAGTCACAGCTGTATGCATTAGGTGAAGTTTTGGTGGTGTTGAAAGAACTCTGTCAGGGCTTGGTATCAGCAAGCTTTAGCACGTACTATGTGAAAGAAAAGTGATTCCTATCAGAATTTTTGAATGTTTATAATGTTTTAACTAATTTTTATGTCACACTGACCTTTGTTAACAGCAGTAACAGGGTTTCAGGGGTTTTAGAAATGTAAATGAGAGTCCCTGTTGTAAAGTGCTTTCCTTTTATTCAGCCCTATCTGGCTGAGTGTAAGGGCAGCCTGTCTAAAAGCTTGATCAAGAAAATGGAAAAGTCTTTTTGTTAACATTTGTAATTGATGATTTCTGACTGATTTTTATCTTGGTTTGTTTCTGTACTGCACTATGTAAGTAATATTAAATAGTAGTTGAAAGATGCAGTTCCCTTATGTGGCACTGGTGAGAGCAGAAGTCAACAAGACAAATGGAAGTTTTGAAGGACAAAGAAAAAGACACATGTAATTTGGTATTTAGTGAACACATTCTGGGCTTTTCAGAATTGAAGACCATCAATGACAGAACGATCCTTGCTCATATATTACAGTCAAACCTGAGTCCGTAAACTTTTTGGTAGGGTAGAATTTCAAAGTTTAGTAAAGCAATTATTTATTAGCATAGGTATTTCTCCCACGCCATCCTGCACAACACCCTTCCTAGAGGTTGGAAGTAGGTGCTCATGTTGAATTCAGAATGTCAGCGTACTCTAAAAAAAGGAAAATCAGTGAGATGGACTGAGTGCTTGAAACAAGATTCTTCTGTGGAAAGCCAGAATATACATAAGCAGAGTATCCTGTTGATTTTACCAACAGAAAAACAGAAACTGTTTTATGCATATCCAAATGTTATATTCATAAGTGAGAGTCAACATAGGTGAACTTCAGTACTTCTGAAGATGTTTTCATTATTGAATTTGAGAGTGTTTCTGCTTCAGTGTGTTCTTGAATAGTCCAAAGAGAATTCAATTTTTAGAGGCCAAGTACTGTGTGAAAGTCAGTTTTCTTTGGGCTTTTTTTGTAAGCTAGATTCTTTAATAATCTGTACAATAGGTCCAGGTCAGTTTTATAGCTCCTAACTTTAAGGCTATTTTCAGAAAAGCTATTGCTGTTGAACTTACAATCAGACCCTTGACTTCCTCTTACTGTTGCAGAAATCTGAAGGAAAAAGTTACTGTTCATATACATCTGATACTGATATTATTTATGCCAAGAAGGGAAATGGAGGAATGGGATATGATAATTTAGTGATAATAAAATATTTCTGGGGTGTCTTTGGTTCTTAAATATATGTAAAATGATAATGAAAGGTTTTTACAATATGGGTTCTTATGTATTGAAGCTTAGCATGATGACTTAAAAATTTTTGACTTTTTTTTTTAAAGCAGCAAGCAATTTTAGGTTTTAGAACAAATATATGCTGGTTTTACATAGCTCTGTAGATTCAACTTCTGTGTGGTGATTTGGTGGGTTTAATGATCATATTTACAAAAAGTATATGTCAGTCTTGTATATGGTCTAGTTTTGATTATCTCATACATCAGTCTAATTCTGGTGCAATTCACTAACTTAATAGTCATTTATTTCACTTTAGCATAGAGCAGAGCAGAATCAGGACAGACTTTCTCCTTTACAGCTTACTAGAAGAATGTGATATCAATATTTTGTCATTTCCAGTGGCATGTCAGTTTTTCTGTACTTCAATGTAGCTCATGAATAACTACCAGTCTGGCTACTTACCGAGGTTAAAAAAGAAAAATAAGCTACCCGATCAAATCATGCCTGATCAAAAATGGATAAATGGAGCAAATACTTATTGACCTTGCAACATTGTTCTCCGTTTTCTCAGACAGCTGTTTCCCCTCACTGTTTAATTGAGAGAAACCAGGAATATAAGTGACATCCTGTGGGTATTATAAGCATCCAATTGATTTTAGAGTGATAAATGTTATGAAAACACATGATTAGTGCTTTGGTGAGAATTTTTGAGGAAAAACATTTTCAATGGGTGAAAGGGAAAAAATAAAATTAGAGAAGGGGGAAATTACTACGGTTTCAGTTAGAGTTCTTTAAATGAAACTTGGTATGTGTCTGTTCTATGTAATTTCTGCATGAATTGAATTTAGAAGCTAACAAAAATCTGTTCATTTGTTCTAATGGTTCTAGCACAGTCCCTGAGGGTTGGGAGGCTTGGGGCAGAGGATCGTGCTGGATGTCAAACTTGGTACACTTCATCTGTTTCTCTTTGAGGTTTATCATATCCCCGATAATCAGATCTACATATTAGGAATAGTAAAGGTAGGTAGTATTTGAAAGAAAAAGATAAAATCTTGTGTTTGTAAATGTGACTTCTTACCGTGACATCTGGCAAGGCTTTGAAAAGATTGACGAGTTAGGTTGCTTCACCTAATTCTAATAAGTTTTCTGAGCTAATGATTCATACCTCAGTGTGCTCTGTGTTGTGGAGTTTGGTGTTTTTTTTCTTCAGTATCATGTTTCTCTATTTTAGATTTTCTGTCCTTTCCTCTGCATGTGAATTCCTGCCGTGTGAATCGCAGTGTGTCGTTACCAGTTGGAGGGTGTGTGGGAAAGCCTGGCAGCAGGCAGAGCGCCCTGGAATAAAGTTGCTGTAACACTGCCAATAGTAGTCTTAGGCATTTTAATAAACAAGGGTTTCCTCTGTCTCTTGCTCAAATACAAAGATGAAAGTGCTATAAGTAAGAGGTATATTTGTACTCTACTTAAAAAATATTCTTTAGTTAGGAGAGTTTGCAATAAATTGGAACATTCTGGGGGGAGGTGAAACACTTTTCCTTTTAACTACGTGTTAAATCTGTTATTCTGCCTTTGCTTCTGCCTTCTTTTAGTTTGATTTCTTTTATTTGATTACCCAACAGATGCTGCTCCTCTTTCCACTTAATAGGTATCACGTGTGTTCAGTATGGAGTGGCAAACAAAGATTAGATTGGAAGATAGATGATACTTTAAATAAAGGCTTCGAGGTCAATACTGGGAAGGCAATGGCTTTTGTTACAAGTTACAGATCTATTAACAGAGTAATTGGCAAATCTACTCTCTGCTTAGTTCGGAGTTTAGGTATGTCTGAGAAATGTGCTATATTTCAGTAAAATTTGTGGTTTTCTTGATCAGTGTAAGTGTTGAGTATGATTGTAATTTTAGTGGTGCTTTCCGTTGTCTCTGTTAGGTCTGGCTTCAGTTTTATTTGGAAACAAACAGGTTATACTGTTGTTTTTAGAGACTGAAATAATACTGCCTACATTTCTTCCTGCTGCCGATCTACAGTTTTGTAAGTTAATAGAAAAAAGAGATTGAGAATGATAGGGATTTATATTTCATACCTTTGTCCCCGCCATAATCGCTTGATCTTAAAGCAGGCTTATAGGTTCATAATTTGCATAGTAACACACTAGTCTCCTTGATTATGTTTGATATTTCTCTGAAGGTACAATTCATTACCATGGAAATGACAACATAGTCTGTTTTCAAGCTAATTACTGTATAGGACATAAAAATAAGTTCCTTGAGATTTAAATTGTTTGTACAGTTCATATCGGATGTCGATCTATGTTTGCCCAGTGTACCTGGAATACTAATTATAACAGTAATAAAAATGGTCTGCTCATACCTTAGGAGACAAGCTGCTTGATTCCCAGGAGCCTGGAGGCTGAGAATGGCTGGAGTAGGTTTATGTACACAATATTAAACAGCCAGGGTCTGGATCATTAAATAACAGATTATGGCATCAAAAATTAGCCTTTGAGCCTTTCGGCATAAGGCTAACGATAATAAATTCCTAGCTTCTGGGTAGAGTGCATTTGTATTTTCTGTTTAGATGCTGGAACTGTGAGGACAGCTAATTTCTACGTATATTTCTTGGTGGTGTTATGTACCTTCATAGGTGGGCTGTGCATAGCAAAGCACGTGTATGAACTGAGTACAACAAAAAAAAGAGTGCAGAAAACCTGCTTAGCATAATACTAGGTCATCTATCAGTCTTTAAGTGTATCTTTGGGATTGACAGCAGCATTGCACTCTAAGGATTATAGAAGTAAAATGGACCATGTTTGTTAAAAAGAGACAAACATTGCATTGTTTTTTAAATGAGGGTTCATTTTTCTCTTTCTTCCATGGTGTTTACATCAGGGATTTGCCTGGGTACTCACAGTTCTGCTCCACTGGTGTGTAAAGACAGCAGCCGCAAAAAAGGCCCCCAGGCCTTAGAGTTTTGCTTTCTGTCTGTATCGTCCTTCTGTGTACTTTCAATATGATGCTTTCCCGAGCACTTGCCAGTTTCCAGCTTTCAGAGAAAGCATTTGAAAAGAGGAGGATAGGAAAGCACTGTGGGTGGGACCTACTTGGCACCGGCTTCTTCACTGGATTTAAACTACTGTGGCGGTCCTAGGAGTGAAATTTTGCAGGGAAAAAAAATATATATATTTTAAGCTTAACAAGAGATTATAGGACCAGGATAAGTTCTGTTTTGCATTGGGTATCTACGTAATAAAGAGCAAAGGAAGCTTGCTCTTTGAGTTTGTTTCATTAAACAAAAGCAACTTCCGTGAAAGATATTCTGTTAAGATTTTATTGTTAAAGCCACCAGATCCAGATGCTTGGAAAAAAGAAGCTGGAAAAAAAAGAAGTTGGAAAAACTCAGTTTTGTCTGTTTAATGTAAATGTTTTTCATGCTGTTCTAATTAAAAACTACACTCCAAAAGGTAAATAGACAGCTTTGCCAAAGATGGCTTAAGTGTAAGTTGTAAACAGGCTTTACTGGGCAAAGCTTAAATATGTAGTGGAGGATATTGCAGTTATCGGGATGAGTTTCAGTTAAGTAGACAACTAGATTGGTTTTTGCTAAAAAGAATTTTAAAAATAGATCCCCACCTCCATCCACCAAAGAAAGAATTATTCCAGTACTGTTTTTTCCTTTTTTTTTTCTTTCCTCTGAACCATGTTTGCTGAAGAGCCTTAGTTTCACAGGTTATTTCAGACTATGCAGTAGAAAATGAACATGAATGATGAATTAGACATCAGTTTTTGAACACCTAGGGTCCAGTGATCATAATTTTTTCAGTTTGGCTACACTCAAAATAGTAGCATAAAAACACTTAAGCTAAGCTGTGTAAACTTAATATTGGACTTTAAAAACTCCACTTAACGTGAATGATAATAGATGAGAATTTAACATATCCTTGGAAACTGGCAGTGGAGAACTATTCAAAGATCTCTCAGTGAAGTATATAAGCTTTCTGAATACAGCAGTAAAGCAAAGGTGGTAAGACTTGGAAAAAATCCACAGGAAGCTAAAATAGAAATTAACTCCTTACAGCTGTTCTCCTCTTAAAAACAAGACTCTCTTGCACCCTTTCCCTGGTTTTTGCGTGTGTTATACTAGCCAAAGGTACAGCGAAAGTGTTAAGCTATAAAAATTTGATAATAGCAAATCCCTTTTGTATAATCTTTATTTTAAAATGCTGGTATATCGCTGGGAGCAGAGTGCTTATGACAATCAGTGTCAGCCCTGCCTTCCCCAAAGAAATCTATATGCTGTATAAATGAAGTTGGAGGAGCTATCTAAGAAAACACATGTGAGGGACTCATTCAGAGTCTTTTACAGAAGGTGAAGGTTACTATTTTATGGCCACTTCTGAACTATACCAAAATCCATATTGCAGATTTTATGACAGACATCACCTTCAAATATTGCTCTTCTGTAGCTGTTAATTAATGAAACAGAGCAATTTGCTTTCTAATTTGCAGATCTGAGTATAGAATAGTGCCTTTGGAGCCTAAACACTTTATTTCCTGATGCAGGAGAGAACTGTATTTCACTGGGAATCTTAGGAGAAGATGGAGAGGTCTCACAATCAAAATCCAGATATAAAGAATACTGTTTTGCATTTAGTTCATTTCCAGAATCCCCTTGTCTGCTAGGGGTAAATGCATGCCTGGAATATCTTCAATGTGGAGCTCTTCAGTGCCTCCATAAGTTGGAAATAAAATAATAAAAAAAAAATTGAAGATAAGATGGACAGTAAAATAATTTTATCAAATTAAAATTTCTTTTAAATTTCTTATCAATATTTGATTGTTTTGCAAAGGTTTGTCATAGTAATGATGGGTAATAAGAAATCTTTGCAAGTGAGACCATAATAGCAGCATATACCGAGAAATCAGCTGCAGTTAGGGAAGAATTCTTGCTTCAGGCTTGTGAGCATAGATTGACATTAGGCTGCAAAACCAAAATAATTGACTGCTCCTGGTCCACCTGTCCTTTCTCCTGCTTAGTCTTCTGTAACTAAGCAGCAAAGGTGAACTCATTTCAAAAGAACCTATCAAATGACTTATCTTCAACAAGGAACTTTTTGTCAAATGAAGTATGTGACTGCAGACGAGCAGATGTTCTGTGTTCCTTCAACAGAACTGTGCCGTCTCGTGCTAGTGGATAGTCGAGACTTAGGGCTGGTGTAAAACACTGGCAAAAAATGCCAAAGCTCTCATTCTCCTAGCGGTGTGCCTAGTGAGGCTCCTGAGGAGGAATTAGTATTGCTACTACACTTATTCCTCAAAGCAGTGTTAGCAGGGCCCTGCGTGCCAATAGCAACTGACATTTTAACACCTGTGTTTTCAGTGAGCTGACTTCTTTCTCCTCAGCAATGTTGTGCAGGATCTATTGTGAGCTGGCTGTTCATTTCATAAATTTTTTTTCCCAGCCTTACTTTCCTAAAAGAGGCAAAGGTAATTGAGCCCAATTATGTATCAACCAAAAAGTGACATTCATTTTTCTTACCCTAAAGGTACATTGGACTCCCGACGTTACCACACGCAATGAAACAAATGGGTCAAAAGAAAGTGAACAATCTCGAGAGCCAGAAAGGAAACTCTGGCTCCTTTCTAGAGTTAGGCTTTTTTACAACTAATAAGCTGTATTAAACATCTCATATTTCTAAGCATAAACTTTTGAATATGGGTTTAAAGTGGCAAGGTAGAATGAATAATTATTTTTGATTTGGTTGCCTAACAACATCAACATTCAAATAAATTACATTTCTTTTTTCCTAACCTGCCCCTCTTCAATATTACAAAATCCTTGGAGTGTTCTCTGTATTGTGCATGATGTGGATTTGTACCACCTTTGAAGCTTAATATGTAAAACACAAAGCTAAGTACTTACTCTGAACGGTGAAAAGGTGAAGTACCCATCAACCCCATTTATTTACAGCTGTTTTACTCTGTGTAAAATGGACTGACACACTAAGAATGGTTTTCTTTTTTTCCTTTTTAAAAGAATCATGCAAATAAGGGATGGGATTGTTGTACTCCTACCATGATGAATACTTATTTCTCAGGAAAGTGTGAACAACATCAACAAGAACTGCATTGTCACCTCTAAGTGCTTTAAAACCTGGTTGGTTTACATTGTTGTCAGAGATAAAAGCTAAAGTAGTTGAAAATATACACCAAGGTCTCCTATATACTAACTGGACTGTTGAATATGGGGGGAAGTTGTCCTTCCTCCTTTGCTTCTGTAAATGCCTTGCTATATTTTTCTTCCAGCAAGAGCCACTTTGTAAATCAGATCTAATTAAAACAATTTTGAAATTACTAAAACTGCATCACTTAGTATTGTTCTCTGCCTCCTCTCGTGTTAGAGCGTGGTCCTTGTCTGAGCCTGGCAGTTCTGCGGGTCAGATCTACTCAGAAGGACGTGCCCCTGGCCCAGGAGCCAGCTGGAGGTGGGACACTCCATTGCAGAACCACGGGACTCACCTCCGTCCAGCAGCAATTTGACCATCAGGTAGTCATCAGCCAGCACCCCGTAGTGTAGAGCTGTGCAGCCCTTGAAGTTGGCTCGGACGTTCAAGCGGTTGAAGTCGTCCTCCCGGGTTACCAGCACTGCAGGGGGAAGAAGAACGAGGGCTCAGCTCACCGCCACAAGGCAAAGAACCACCGCTCCAGAGGCTTCTCAAGGGCCTCAAAGGCTTCACGGCCGCCTTCAGGATGGCCAGAACCCAGTGGGGTTTCTGGCAGCTGCTGGACCTGCTCTCCCGAGCAGCAGCGGTGATGAAGACAACGCAATTTTCACAAATCCCCGTCACTACCTTCTCAGCACCCAGGGAGGGGAGGGGGTGGCTGGAGAACGCCCAAGAGAAGACCTCTCGGCCTTGTTCCAACCACAGCCTCTTACGCTGTAAAAGTGAAACCAGGATTCAACAGAGCAAGCAATATGGAGACATACACCTTTTTATTTTTCCTTTTTATTGACAGAAGAGCTGGAGAACAACCGCTCGGTGCTTTCTCCACACCCTC
>Ga0181612_114856_pt1 | contig 11352 bp, 15 predicted proteins | sample HoacroProtozoa21_FD_119630 | JGI IMG/M metagenome (GOLD analysis project Ga0181612, IMG submission 119630) | Hoatzin crop microbial communities from Cojedes, Venezuel. Combined Assembly of Gp0051906, Gp0051904, Gp0051908
AATACCTAGTAACTGTGTCTCTTCGGTGCACACGTTTGGAGGAGAGATCCCCCGTGTGCCCGGCGCCGCAATAAAGAATACCTGCTTAATAGTCTGCTGACTATTGAGTCTTCAATTCTGGCTTTTCACGGCATCACAAGCAAGGCTTGCACACTTGTGATGGAGGACAGCCGTTTCCCTGGGAATGTCATTGCCAAAATACTGGCATGGGAGGGATAGGAGAAGCAGCCAGGAGGAAGGGGTTTTCTTGAGGTAATCTGCAAGGGAAGAGTAACCCTTGAGATGATTCCCATGTCTGGGAGCAGATCCCGTAGGTTGTCTGTGTCTGTAGCACCTCTGGTCCCAGGCAAGTGGTGCTTCACCTGGGTTGTGGTGAGGGCATTTGATACTCATGTCCTTGAGGGCCTCTGCTCCTCCCGGCCGGGTTGTGTAAGCCTTGGAGCAGAGTAGAAGCCAGGTAAACACTTGGGTGCCTTCGTGCCAGGTGATTGCCCAAGGAAAGGACGATCCTGTGTGATATTCTAAGAGCCAGGTACCTCTGAGCAGCTTATGCTGCAATGGGGGTGGCTGTGGCTTCCCGTGAGGTTTTGCCTGATGCTCTCAGCAGTTTGTATATGCTCTAAGGATCCTGTCTGCATCCAGACAGCACCTCTAGAAAATCATGCATGGGCAGGAGGAAAAATGAGTGAGGACAGTGAGGCTCTGCCTAAGGATGAATGCCAGAGAGGGTATGGAGATGAATCGGAGATCTGTAGGACACCAAGCTCCAGGGCTGGGTGGTAGTACAGGGGCAAAGGATTTAGAGGAGAGATATTGTTGAGATAGATGCAGTGAGATGTGTTATCCTGTTGTAACTGCTGTATGTAAAAAAGACTTTATGGGAGGCGTGGTGAGTTTTTTTGCTGGTTTGTCCTTGTCTGGGAAGATGACTGTGGGGAGCTGTGAAGCTCAGGGCAAGCAATGCCCTCAGAGTTCCCACCTCCGCTGAAAGGCTGCGGATCAGAACAGCTCCCTAGGGAAAGGCAAAACCAATTTTCAGGGCTGACAGGAGGGTTAAGGAGAGCAAAGAGACACTGTTACATTTGCTCCTCCATGGCAAGGCGTTAGCCTCTCCTGGGGCGCTCCATCCATCAGCCCCAAATCTAATGGGAACAGTCTTGGAGCCCTTTCCTGGAAGGATTTTTCTCACGAACAACACATGGGGAAGAGGGATGTGGAAAAGCAAATGATAAATGTATCTTTAGCTGCCTTCAAGAAAGACACAAGCCAGCCTGGGAAGCGCTCCGGTGCAATTAGTGCAGAACACATGCGACGTGAATGCCCTTGTTTACTGCCTCACTTTATGTAGCTCTGGCTGTGGATTTATTGTCCCCAGACCAGCCGTGGCTGCTGCACCACTGCTGGCTGCTGCAGAGGGCTCTGCCCAGCCTCCCCAGCGGGTATTTCTCATTTCACACTTCAAAGATGGTTGAACAATGCAGCTGCACATCAAAGGTCCGAGCGGAGCCGGAGAGATGTGGGAGGGGAGGACAACCGCTGGCTCCACCGTAGTCGTGGGCACCCATGGGGTGCAGATCCCACCACTCCCCAGCCGGGATGGCTGTGCCTCCAGCAAGTTCAGTTCTTCCCTGGCTGCCAATGGAGCTGAGAGCCCAGCTGTGGCTGGTGATATGGTCCGTGGAGATCAGAGGAGTCCCTGGGGACATGCCCTCTGTGAAGCCAAAGGCTCCTCCTGGCTGCAGGCTGGCCTTGGGGGCTAATTGCTGCAGTCAAGATGCTCCAGTGAGGCTTATTTGCCTTTGTACAGTGAGGGATCTTCCTCCTCCCTGCTGTTTCAACAGAAATGCTCCCTGAGGAAGCATCTGGCTCGAGGAGCCTGGTCCAGCTGAAGCAGGAGCTGTGTGGCATGTGGGCAAGCCACTGCCCAGCCTTGCAGCCGGGGTCTGTGCCGAGCATCCCTCCGGCTGCTGCCTTGGGGACCCTTCACATGCAGCAAAGGGGTCAAAACTGGAGGATTTTTTGACTCACTGCTTTGCCCTGCTACCAGCAGGAGGGTTGAGAGCAGCTGCACGGGGACCGTCTGTGGGGGCCAGAGACCCATACACACCACGCGCGCTGGGCCTTGGTTAATGAATATCTGTGTGTCTCCTCGTGCAGCAGCCAGGACAAACAGAGCTGCAATTGCACGGGCTGTGCACAAGGCCGGGGTCACAGGACGCACCAAGGTGATCCGTGCCATCAGCCTCTTGCAGCTCCTGTCACTGCAGGTTGTCCTCAGGGGGACTGCAGCTGCCATGCTGTGACACCACCACCCCCCCACACCACCCCCCAGGCATTGCGGGAAGCCACCTCCAGCTTCTAGTAGGATGCAGCTTTGGGCTGGAAGAACGGATTTTTTTTTTGTAGGTGAGACTGCTTTTTCCTGACTGTTCTTAGTCTTTTGGAGGTTAGGAGCTCTCTTCTGCCCTCATTTTCCTGTAGCATATGATAAAAAGTCAAACAGGAGTTTGCAGATGTTGGGCAGAGCTGCCTTTGGTGCCATTAGAAATTCTGATGGTTTTTAGTTAATTTATTTTCCCCCAGGGATTTTTGAATTCCTTGACTTTTCTCCTTTTTTCTGCCTTTCCACACCTGCAGTTCTCCTTCCCTTTGTTTTCCTTTTTTACAGAGTGAAAAAAAGTCCAAAATCTTTTTTTTTTTTTCATTTGAGGAAAAGGGCAGTTGGGAAATGAGGAGTCAAGAGGTCCAGGGCCTTTTCCACTATCTAGTGCTATCAGTGCTATCACACTGGGTAACTGATTGACTCTTCCTGTACCTTTGTTCCCCTCCCTTTGCTTTGGGTTGACCTTTCCTGTCCCCATGCCAGGGACAAGGACAGGCATACCCTCTTGCTGTATGTTGCTCCTGGGTGTCACTTTCTGATAAATGTTTTGATTCGTTAGAAGTTGTGTCCTGCAGAAGAGGATCCACACCTCCTCTAGGCTGGGAATCTATAAAGCCAGCTTGGCAGTTTGTATGAAGTCAACTTAAACATGACTCCAAAGCTGTTCCCTTGGTAAGCCAAACCAGTTTGGTAGATAGTGGGAAAAAAATAGCAATTTCATTCTTTTTCACTTTGGTTGTTCAATCACTTTTCTGGCATTCTCTGTTCTATTTTATTTCAGGTTAATTTAGCATGAATCAACTGCCCAGCTCAGACAGCTTTAGAGACTCCAGCAACTTTCAAATGGGCGTACTCCCAGCTGATCAGTTCTCCCCCAGGACCTCTCTGCAGAGATTTGATGGATGAACTCGCACAACGAGACTTAGATGAAGAGTGCAGGGATGGATTGGGATCTGCAGACTCCTCTGTACTTGCCTATGCTTTGCCCTTCCTTGCAGATGTCCTCTGAAACACACTCATCCCTTTCATTACAATGGAGGAGTTGAGGTGCCACCACAAGAGAAAGTCCGTATGGACTTACAGATCTGTGCTCCAGAAACCTGGTTCTGGCCCTGAATCAGCCAGGTTAAAGGAGATTAGCTGCAATGTCTTGTTACAACCATTAGAAAACCCATTCGATGCTGAGCAAAACTGAAGCCACAAGGAAGTGTTGGAAGAAAAGATCAGCAACCGATTGCAGGGAGAGCAAACCCAGCCTGTGAGTTACTCACGGCAAGCCCTGCACTTGGGAAACCTGGGCCACTGCGTGAAGTGGTTGGGAATTGCCTGACTCTGGCAACAGAGGTGAGGGGAAAAGGTGGCAGAGAACACGTAGCCTCCTCTACGGTCTGCTGCTCTTGCCCTACCTTTATTCTGCCCATACTTCAGTCATTGACTCCTTATTTCTCCAATTTTTTTACTTGCTGAGGATGAACCCCCTCCAGACAGTCTCCTTGGTGGCCCTACAAAAAGAGAGCCCCCATTCCCATCGGCACGGGTGCATGCCAGCCAAGCCAGGGCCCCGTGGCCGCAGGGAGGCAGCCCCTTTCCTCCTGCCTTGCCCCATTTGGCCCCTCCAACTTTCCAAGTGCAGAGGAAAGGGGAAAGCAGTCAGAGGCTTTGGAGCAGGAACCTGCCCGATGGCAGGGTGCCGTGTCCCTGGGGTGGCACTGCCAGCTGCCCTCTTTGCAGGGGGATAACTGCAGTGCCGGGCTGGAAGGATGGGGTGAGGTGGGCAGCCTGGCCTCATCTGCTGTCCTTGATGACACAGGCATTGCCGTGCTGTTTTGGAGAGCTGAGTGTGTGTGCAGACAGGAGAGATGCTACTTGTCCCATGGGCAGAAGGCAGCTGCCGCTACTCACTGATCCTGGGCTCTATCTCGCAATAAGTTCAGCCCAACACTGTATTTTCTAATTTAGGAGGTCTTCACTCACAGCTCCTCCTCATGTTACAGCTCCTGGCTTGCTAAAGTCCAACCAGTGCAAGTTGCTCATCGAAACAACCCCTTGGAGCTGGCCCTGCCTCCCGTGCAACGGTGCATAAAAGAGCTTTGCTCTTGCAGGAGAGCTCCTCCGGAGCCACCGTTCGTCTCCGCGAGAGAGCTCTTGGGTACCGGGGAAAGCTTTTCCACTCTGCCCAAAACTGTTACGTACGTACCTGGGGGGCTGCACGGGAAGCAGGTGAGCAAGGATCTGCAAGAAACCCCTGGGATTATTTTAGGAGCTGGGGGAGTTTCTCTGGGGAGGAGGTGGCCAGCTCCCCTGGGACATTGCCGGAGGCTGCAGACCCACCTGGGTGATCGTGCCAGGCCGGTCTCCGCTTGGCACAGCCTCATTCCCCCACAGGCAGGACGACATGGTGCGGCGCGTGGCCGTGGTGGGCGCGGGCGTCAGCGGGCTGGCAGCCACCAAGTGCTGCTTGGAAGAGGGGCTGGAGCCCACCTGCTTCGAGCAGAGCGAGGACATCGGGGGGCTCTGGCGCTACACGGTGAGTGGCTTTGGCTGCCTGGCTTCAGAGCTGGCTGGGGAAGTCTGCGTCCTCGGGGCTGGGAGGCTGCACTCGAACCTCTGTGCCTGCACCCACTTGCTCTGCTCTGGCTGCAAATGGGAGGGCTTGGCTGGTTCAATACCGGTCACCAGGTCCCCTCGCTTACCCTGGGGACAGCCTGGCCATCACTTGGCTTGCTGAGCCAAGTCCCCTCTGAACTGCCAAGCCCTCTCCTTTGGGGATGCAAGGAGCTGCCAGCTTCTCTCCAGCTAAGGGTCCACAGCCCCTTGGGTCTGTTCCTAGAACATGTGCCCGTTCCCCTCAAAGCCCACAGAGGTAGGGATGGCTCTGAAATGCAAGTCCTGAGCCCTGCAAAAGTCTCCCTGGAGGGCTGCCACCAGTCACCCCACCCTGGCGAGCACTCGCTGCTGCTCAGGGTAGCTCTCAGTGCGCTTTTATGTAGTGGCCATGCACCACAGAGCCAGAAAGGACCCCAAATGGTTGGACCCAGAGCCATCTCATGCCATGTGCCCAGTCGCCAGCAGGCTGGGGCCGAGGGGATGGTTTGGGGTGTGATTGCAGTTGCAGGAGCAGCTCAGGGTGCCATTAGGGAAAGAAATTGAGCCTGCATGAGTTAAAAACTGGGGCAGAGGGTGAGGACAGAAAGCATATTCTGAGTGATATGAAATGTTCAGTTAATCTCAAGACAGGGACCACCTGTTTTCTGTTTTGTTCTGGAGAGGGGTCCAGTGAATTCCTCCAGAAAGTTTGGCAATAGTTTTTGATATGTATAATGGAGAATTTCAGAACAGAATGTTGCTATCAAGGGGAAAAGTAAAAACCACTTCAGCTCCTTATCTGTTTGGGTTTTTTTTCTTTTACTGGAAGTTGGCAATCATTTGGCCAACCGAAATATGAATTTTCCAGCACAGAAACCTCACTGCATTTTTCCCAGCTCTGTCTTGGCATCAAAGCCACAGGGAAAGGGAAATGCATTACCTGTGTTTTGTGCTGTAAAGTGCCCAGTGTCAGAGCAGACATAGAAGGTGCCCCCCTCATGAAGATGGCTGTAAGGCTGGCCATTCTGGGCAGAACTGGACCAGGTGAGCTCGGGCATCACTGGTGGATTTGGGGATTTTGGCAGATCCCCCATGTCCTGACCTTCTAGATGTCAGTGGCACGCTGGCCAGCCTAATGCATTGCTGGTGGTAGGCACAAGCCTCCGTCTGTGTCCCTGGCCAGACCTGACCCTGTGGATGCATAAAACACGGACAGCCAAGTCTCTGTGCCAAAGCAAACGCATCTGGCCAGGGTTCTGCCTTCACTTGTGCAATCGCCAAGACTGTGCGCACAAAGGAGCGTGGCCAGGAGTGCCTGAAGGGTTTTGGAAGCTTTCCAGGCAGATCAGGAGGAACCTGGGCCCTGGGAGTTCCCGTGTTATTTGTTTCCTGTAATACTTTGCATGTGTCCATGTGCACGAGTTTCCTTGTGTCACACCTGACCTCCTGAGGCTTTCTGGACATGCGGCAGAGAGGCTCTGGCATGGTCCTTGCACAGCTCCAGCTTCCCTTGAGGTTTCCACTTTCCCCAGCAGATGCGCATGTAACCAGCTCCTAAACGCCTTGGGCGATGCAAACCCTCGGGCGATGCAAACCCTCCTCCTGGCCTGTTAGGACACTTCTGTGCTCACAGGGGTTATTTTGTTATTGCACTTGATGGCTTTGAGTTTTTCTCTAGCTCCAGCCCTGGAGATGGAGGCCAGGGGGTGATGGTATCTGGATGAGTTGGTGCGGGGCTCCAGGACAACCAGGGATTACGTCCCCCATAACGGGACATGTTCACGCTCCTCTCCCTCCAGGACCAGGCAGAGGAAGGCAGAGCCAGCATCTACCGCACCGTCTTCACCAACTCCTGCAAAGAGATGATGTGTTACCCTGACTTCCCCTTCCCCGATGACCATCCCAACTACATGCACAATGCCAGGCTCCAGCACTACATCTGCAAGTATGCTGAGCACTTCGACCTGCTCCGGCTCATACAGTTCAAGGTAAAAAGCCTGGAGCGGAGAGGGGCGGTGAAGCAAGGGGACCTGGGCAGGAGACATATCTCCACGGTTCCTGGGTTTTCCTGCTTCAGGGAAAATCCTGGGAGAAAATATTACAGGGGAAAAAAACCTCCTGGATTTGTTAAAGCAGGTCCCATCAGCTCCCTTCTCTGTGCACTTCCCAGAGCTGCCAGCACAAAATCACAGGGGCAGGCATCCCCTGGGCTCCCTGGGACCTCTGAACCCCCCCTGACTCCCTGAACCTCTCAGTCACCCACCAATCTCTTTCTTTGTTTGCTTTTGAAGACCCTGGTCACCAAGATTAAAAAACGTCCGGACTTCTCTGTGACAGGGCAGTGGGAGGTAGTGACCCAGAGAGACGGGAAGGAAGAGACAGCGGTTTTTGATGCTGTCATGGTTTGCTCTGGGCATCACGTCTACCCAAACCTCCCCCTCGCCGACTTCCCAGGTAAGATGCACATGTGGAATTCATCCGCTAGGACACAGCCTGGCAAATACCTTCCATCACAATGCTCTTCCCTGAAAAAAATGCTGTTTCAGCTTTAAAAGGTGAGCAGTATTTTTGGGGATGGGGGTCCATTCAGGAGATGAAAACCTGTTGTTGTGTTTTGATTTGGTATTTTTAAGAAAAAAAACTCTGTATCCAAACTATGTCAAAGCAGAGACAATGCTAATCTTTCACAGGGTAAAAAAAAAAATATTTCAGGCCATTTCCTTTAACAGAAGATTTTTTGGTAAAAGAATTTTGTAAACCACTTTTTTTGGCATTTTTCCATGTTTTCTAGTACAAATGTCACGCGCGTTACCCGACAGCCTTTGCTTCTTTGTGTACAGGCACATTATTGGGAAACACTTTCTCTCTGGCAAGAAATACTTGGTGCTGGGAGTCTGTTTGGAGGACACGGGCTAGAGGCACCAGCTGCTCAGGAAAACTCCCCTCAGGTCCTTTGCCATCTTCTCTTCTAAAACCAAAAACTGCTTCCCTGTCACTCACTACCTTGAGGGTGTAAAGCCACGCTGAGGAGATGGAGTGTGGCTGTCCAGGCGCCTCGGGCTGAATTTGGGGTTGCAATAGTACCCTTTTGGGGTACAGGAATATCATGCAAAAGTATCCTGTGCTTGCACACTTTTTCTGTTTAAATATTAAATGAAGCTAGAGACAGATCTCCTCCCCCTATGGGTTTGCAGCATCCCAGGAGACACCTGCTGCTGTGAGAAATGCCCAGACAGGAGCTCCAGTAGTGTCTGCAGGAAGGGGAGATCCCCAGGCCAGCACAGCCTCTCTTCTTCATTTCTAGGGTGAATCACAGCCATTTCTGTTCTCCTCCCCAGGAATACAGAAGTTTAAACGCTGCTACTTCCACAGCCGAGAGTACAAGGAGCCAGAGAAGTTCAGAGGGAAGAAGGTGCTGGTGGTAGGCTTGGGCAACTCTGGCTGTGATATTGCTGCGGAGCTCAGCACTGTGGCATCGCAGGTATGGGGACCTACACCTGAGCCACTGGGGAAGGCAGGGTCCCCATCTGCTTGAACACATGCCACTACCTCCATGAGGCAGCCCTGGGGGCTTGCAGCCATCATGGGGGCAGCTGACCCCCACCTGGCTGTCCCCCCAGGTCTACCTGAGCTCCCGAAGTGGGTCCTGGGTGATGAGTCGTGTCTGGGACAAAGGCTACCCCTGGGACATGCTGGTCATCACTCGTTTTCGAACCTGGCTGGGGAATATCCTCCCCAGGGTGGTCAGCGACTGGCTGTACGTGAGGGCCATGAACCGGTTCTTCAAGCACGAGAACTTTGGCCTCATGCCACTGAACAGGTACACACGGGGCCATCCATCCTTAGTTCCCCCTGGGGTGCTCATTCTGGATGGGCTGGACCGTGCCTGTCCTGGGCCGGCAGCAGAAGCCATCTCTGTGACTGCACCACCACCTTTGCCCTTGCAGAACTTCTCGCAAGGAGCCAGTGTTCAACGATGACCTCCCAAGCCGCATCGCCTGCGGTGTGGTGGTGATGAAGCCGAATGTGAAGGAGTTCAGAGAAACATCTGTCTTGTTCCAAGATGGGACTGTGCAGGATGACGTCGATGAAGTAGTCTTTGCCACTGGTTACAGCTACTCCTACCCTTTCATGGAGGATGATTCCATCATCAAAAGCAGGGACAATCAGGTCACCCTCTACAAAGGCATCCTCCCTCCTTGGCTGGAGAAGCCAACCATGGCAGTCATTGGACTGGTACAGTCCCTTGGACCCATCATCCCAACGGCAGACCTCCAGTGCCGCTGGGCAGTCAAGGTGTTTCAGGGTAGGTAGATGGACATATGTGGAGCAAAGGTCTACCTTCTGTTAGTTGGAAAGAGCATTTCCCACTAGCAGTGGGCAGGCTCAAGCTGAAAAATCAGGACGGTGCCTGAGTGCTGAGGAACACAGCGAGGTTTGGCCAGAAATACCAATAATAGGTTCTCCATGTGGTGGAGTGCTTTTTACCATGGGAGCAGGTCACTTTTCAGCCCACTGCAGATCTCCGTGAAGTCCCTGTGGTGGGGCTGAAGAGCCTCTTGGGCACCACTGCACATCTTTAAGGACAGGTGAGCCAATGCTGTCACATCCTTAACACTCAAGCTTGACCCAAGCCCAGCTCTTGACGCCAAAGGGAAGAGAGGCACGCAAGGGCTCAGCTGATCCCTGCAAACCCCATCTGCTGCAGGAGGGATGTCCTGGGCATCGCTTCCCTTTGCCTATTCTCTCTCTGCTCTTTCCAGGACAGTGCACGCTCCCCCCAGCCAGTGAGATGATGGATGACATTGATGAGAAGATGGGAAAGAAGCTCAAGTGGTAAGTGCAGCTCATGGCATTCCCTGTGCATGCGGAAGAGCCCTGCCATCGTCTCAGCCCCAAGTGGGATGGATACATGCGCTAGGGAGGCCTGAATCAGGCAAGTTTGGGTGGAAAATCTGTGATGGAAAGATTTTCCCGTCTGAAAAGGCTTGTATGCCATCACTAAGCGTTATCAGGCTGAAAAAACATCTTATTCACACACAATCAGTGTGAGGTCCCAGCAGAAAAAGAACATTTCCATCGTTATTCTTCAAAGTTACAATTTTTTTGTTTCATGAAGTCCATGGAAGTGCCCTGCTTTCCCCCTCTCTGAGCGTGTCTGATGTTACAGTGAAGCAATACCTTATAAAAACATGACTGTAATCAGTGAAAGCTGAACCTGGCGCAAGCAATGTTTTCTTTTGTTTTTAGAAACCGTTGCATTGGTAGAAATTTTCCAAAGGCAATGTTTTCTTGTCAGCCAGATTACTCCACTTACAGCTGCAATGATGCATGTCCCCTGAAGCCGTGGCCCCCCGCCAGCTCTGCTCCCCAGATCTGGCAGCGGAAAGCAGGGGACAGACTCTGCCTTCACTGTGGTTAAAGGAAAAAAATAAATAAATAAAAAATAAAGGCAAAAATTTAAAGCAGCCCGTTTTCTCCTCTCCTCTCTCCCCTGAAGGTACGGGAACAGCACCACGCTGCAGACGGATTATATCACCTACATGGATGAGCTGGCCTCGGCCATCGGTGTGAAGCCCAACGTGCTGAAGCTCCTGCTGACGGACCCGCAGCTGGCCCTGGAGGTCTTCTTCGGCCCCTGCAGCCCCTACCAGTATCGGCTGATGGGCCCCGGGAAGTGGAGCGGGGCCAGAAAAGCCATCCTCACCCAGTGGGACCGAACACTGCAGGCCACACGGACGCGTGTCACCCCCACCGTCCCCACTGCCTCGCCCTGCCTGGCTGTGCTGGGGTTGCTCTTCCTCCTGCTCCTCCTCCTCTCTGCCCTTTACTACTAGAGGACCCCAGGGGGACGTGGTGGGGACGGGAAGGGATGCAGGAGTATCAAGTGGGAGGGGTGTGGGGGGGGATGCTTTCTCCTGCCAGGCAATGTCTGCTGCTGCTCTGCTTGTTACCTGGAAAATAATTCACTAAGAGATCCCTAAAAAAATGGCATTGATAAATCGGGTGCAATCTCCACAGCTGGTAAATTTGGGAGGTTTCTCAGCTGGGGCTATGGAATAGTGTAAGTACCATCCCCAGTAAGTAATGCTGGTTATTTCATCCCTCTAAATGTGTTCAAGTAGTTGTGCATTGCTATGTGTCTTTAAATATCCCTGTTTGCTGTCTCTTTTGCTGGTGAAAGACTGAAATAAACATGTTTGGTTTTTTGAGGAAAGTTTTGGTGTAGAGCTTGTGCTCCAGCTAGAAGGACCTTGCCTGAATTGGCCTTTTAGAAAAATAATTTTCATAACAAGTAAAGAAAAACATCTCCATTTTTCTTCAGTGGGAAAGATGCCCAAATGAAAAAAAAAAAAAAAGATCAGATTAAAATATCGAGAGAA
>Ga0181612_139774_pt1 | contig 11352 bp, 8 predicted proteins | sample HoacroProtozoa21_FD_119630 | JGI IMG/M metagenome (GOLD analysis project Ga0181612, IMG submission 119630) | Hoatzin crop microbial communities from Cojedes, Venezuel. Combined Assembly of Gp0051906, Gp0051904, Gp0051908
TAAAATTTTTTTCTTGAATTTTTTTTCTTGATAAGCTTTGTTGTTGAGCTCTATTGTGTGCATGTGTTTTCCCTTCTTTGAGTTTCCAAAAGGGAAAAAAGCAGACTGAGATCAGGTGCCTTGGTGGAAGACCTGCCTTCTGTGACAGCAACGGGACTTCATGGGAACCTTCAGTGTGATGAGCTCTTGCCTTCACCACGTTGGCAGCCAGACGTGCTAGAGAAAAGAAAGGATGCTCCAGAAAGTAAAGAAGATGAAACTTAGAGCCAGAGCTACCCCAAAAACATTAAGGCATGTCCATTCCTGCTTGTGGAAGTCCAGTATGTAGGAGCTGGGCTCTGTTCGTCTGGCAGCCCCCATCACAGCTGCTAATGTTATCTGCTTCATGGTCCCGACAGGCAGCTGAACCACCCATGGTGCCTAGCCCTGCGAGAGTCTCATGTGTGTGTGTGTCCCTGTGCACATGGGTGGCTCTTCAGCATTAAAACCTTTGAAGTCTGACATAAATAGACAGTTTGGCTATGTGTGTCTTTGAAAAGCAATGCAAGGTAACTGCATATTTTGAATGTTTATTGTTTTTCCAGCAACTAAAAGAAGTAGCTCGCAAGTAGAGCAAACTGCTGGGCTTTCACAAGAGCAAAGCAAGCTGATTGTCTACCACTGGCTTGATGGTACCTTAGCTGATATCCTGGCCTGCATTCTGCATATTGTGCTTTGTACAGAGCTTAAAAATTCATATAGTGCAACACCTTATGGGGTACTAGGGGTGTTTCGTTGGTCTGTTGCTTTCATGCTTTACCTCTCTTCAACAGTAACCCAGTCAGATTGCTACGTAAGCCTGAGCCTGCCAACAGCTTCTGTGCAGCATTTCCGCACCAAGACAGTCCAGAACAGCAAGAACCCCACGTGGAACGAAACATTCCACTTCACAATTCAGAGCCAGGTTAAGGTAGGAACATGGTTGTCCCCAACAGGTATTCTTACCAGATATCAAGCCTATCATATAGCCCTTCCACCCTGTGGGTCTTTCTGAGTTCTCTTACGAAGCATTCACACTCTATTACTGTAGCTATTTAGCTTTTGATGGTTGTATAAGACTGTATCTGCCATCACAGTCAACAGAGTCTATGGAGAGCAATTACAAGATGTCTATTTGTTCATTCTTGAACTTTCCTAAATTCCTTCAGCTAAAATGAAATATCTGTAGCATGTTATGTTTGTTAAGCCTTATATACTTTTTTTTTTTATCCCAGAACATTCTCGAGCTAAAAGTTTGTGATGAGGACAACATAACTGAAGATGACCATCTTCTCACTGTTTTCTTTGATGTCTCCAAAATTCAGCTTGGGGAAAACATTCAGCTATCTTTCCAGCTGAATCCACAGGTATGAATAAAATTCAAGGACAAACCTAAGGGGATGTATCAAGTGAGAATGTGGTTATCTGAGCTTTCCTCTCATGTGTCCAATCAACAAGCCTTTCTTAGTGCCCATTTAGCCACCTGAGTATGTCCATCTGTTTCAGGGGTTGATGCCCAGTGTTGCTTCTGCAATTATTACAAATTTTGGGTGCTGCTTCTACAGACAGAGTTGGCCAATGGCGCTGGACTTGTCTGGTTGTGATCCTTGATGTCAGAATAGTTTGCCCCAATGGTTTTGGGTGTCCCTTTGCTGTTGGAGCTGTTGGTTCTGAGCTGTGCATTATGGTCTGCTTATATAAAAGTAGTGATCTGCAGTCATAAACGACAAGCCCAGTGTGGCATTCAGCTTATTTAGAAAATTAACATAAGACTTGCATAGCTGAACTATTTAAAAATGTGAGTTTTTCAGCAGGTCTTGATTTCATAAGGTTGAGACAACTTTATACTGAAGTTTTAAGGGCAATGTTTTGGCCTAGAAATACTTACTTGAGTGAGTGCTGATTTGAATTGATACCTGTTTTAGAAAGGCTGTCTCTCTATGCTGTGTTTTCCTTAGTGCTCACGCTAGGAGGGAAACAAGATAATGGGAGTTGCACCCAAAACCTGCCAAGGAAGAAGGAAATCTTAGGGGAAGGCAATTACAAAAGCCAATGACGAACACTGAGCACGCAATGAGTCTGTGTGTGCAGACTCCACCAAACCTAAGTACACCCTCCAGAACATCCGAGGCTTCATATGCCCAAGTGTGCCACCATGTCCATTTGCACGTGCTGTGTGTGAGGGCTGGGAGAGGGGCAGGGTGATTTGGATGCACCAGAGAAACCCAGCCTCGCTCATGCTGAGGACCACTGGGGAGTGTGAGAGCTTGTGGGAGGGGAAGGGAAAGGGGAATTGAAGGTGGCCTGTGAAACAGTGTGTGGTGAACCTATGGCTGCAGAAAGGTGGAGCAACCACCAAGAGGCCCTGCAGTATGTACTAAATTTGTCTTGCAAGGTGTAAACTAGGAGTCTGCTAAAATAATGGATATGAAGTTAGAAGTATATGACACTAGAAGTATAACAGATACAACATGAAGAAAATTAAATCTGTTGCATGTGCCGTGACAAAAGGTGGACACTGGCTTATAGAGACCCCTGAAGAGGACAGATTCCCATAGGCTTTCTCTCTTCACCAGAGGACGAACCTGCAGTGACTGCATGCATTTTCTTTTGCAGGGAAAAGAGGAGCTGGAGGTTGAATTCACGATGGAGAGCAGGTGTGTAAGGTCAAAGAGGCCATCAACAGAAATGTAAGCCAGAGACAAAATGTTACTGACACAAAACATCAGTTTACACTTGCAGCCCCCTAACACTTTGAATAAAGTAGAGGGGAACTTTGGGTGTTCAGGAAATGCTTGTGTAGGGCATCTAAAGGAGAAATGGTGCATGATGTGTGTGCATCTACACCAGCTATCCACACAGAGAAGCGAGCACAGATGTTGATGGGAGCATAGAGATGTCCCTGATGGCTGCTGCTCACCAGGCTGCAAGGGGAGAGGAGGTGATAAGTTTCAAACCCCTCTTGCTCCTTACAAACATCCCAGATGTTTGGTTTGTCATAAGAATGTGGGAAAATGATGCTTGGAATTTGTTGTAGGTGTAGGAATAGATTTTAAAAAAATTTTTTACTGTGTTTCTGTGCTGACTGTACTGTTAACGGAGAGCATGGACATGTAAATCAGTCCTAGTGCTGCTGTCTGATACAGTGAGGAGCTCCTCCATCCAGCAGATCTCCATAAATAGTTTAAAGACTCAAACCTGTGAGCGGCAAATTGGATTGAATGTCAGCTAGAATTTCTGATGCTGTTTGCCCATGCTGCTTGTCCAAAGACGGACTTATAAGGATAATGAAATAAGGATTAAAGAACAGTTAAAAAAAACCTCAACCAAACAAACAGAAAAGAAAGAGTGCTGGTTTTGAATTGATTGTTTTCCATTTTGTCTTTTAGTCCGGATCCTCCTGAAAACATTGTTACTAATGGAGTTTTAGTGGTAATGTTTCTTTCATAATCCTTCCCCTGCCATATAGCAACGCTTGTTCTGAAACTCGTATCAAAGGTACCAGGTGGTTGCTCCATACGGTGGCATGAAGGCATTGGCCAAGAGGCAGCCTAAAGCTGGTGTCAGCGTTGGCTTTCCCACACGGTTCCCCGCTAGTGACTCACGCTGGGAGAGGCTGCAGCTGCCAAAGCTGAGCAGCCACCAGCACTCGCCTCTGTCCAAACCGAGTCAGGCTCAGGCGGGCGACATCCCTCCTTCTGCCTGGGGAGAGCTGGGTTCAGTACCCTGCCTGGGGAGCCTTTCCCAGTGGCTGGTCGTCCCCCAGGCCCTTGCAGGGCTGCTCCTCCCGAGCAGCTCCTTTCTCTTTCCCCATCTCTGCCCGATCTGTTATTTCCAATGTGGCAGCCCAGTGCCACCTCCTGAGCCCTGGAAGGGGGGTTACAGGCTGGCACCGTCTCCCCCCGAGCCCCTGCACCCTGCACATGCCCAAGGGACTGACCGAGGCACAACTATGCTGACAGCAAACGCCATTTTCTCTCTCCCCGGTTGTCTCTTGCAGTCCCGTGAAGTTTCCTGTCTGGAGGTGCAGGTCAATGGCGGGAGGCTGAGGAAGGACAGTATGGGTGAGCCTTTCGCTGACTGATGGAGCAAATTGGAATGCCACTTTATGGCAAAAGCACTCAGTGTATTACACTTGAACACCCCGGTTTAAAGTTATTTATGGTGCAAGACGGAATCTTACTAATGCCAGTGGCCTCTGGAGGGGGCTGTAGTTGGTAAAAAAATGTACAGATGGTTACAGAATGTGGTGTGATGAGCATGTGGTCTGGTTCCCCCACAAAATATTTTCCTCTATAATAACATCTTGTCAGATTCTTCTAATTTTCTAAAATGTTTGTGTAGGGAATTGAATTTTTTGAGTCCTAAACTGGAGCTAAATCCTGTAGTTTCTGGGTATAGAGACAAAGAAAATGGGCAGGATGAGGACTGGGCCTCTCATACCAATTTAACTTCTTAAAATTTCTTTAGGGGTAACAATATAAAACACAGCACCAGTTGAAACACAAGACACGCAGCATATTACCAAAGACATTTATTGCACATTTTAAGCAGTGCGTCACTACCATGTCAAGCCCATGCTTGTGGGCCTGTGTCTCCTACGCATTTTTTAAAACATCTCATTGACATCTCCTGATGGCCCCAATCCAGCAAAGTGCTTAAGCACTTGGGTCGAGTTGAACTCAGTTGTCACAGTGAAGAAGTTTGCTAGACATGTCTGAAAATGCTTGAGTAGGATAAGTCTTTTGAAGGCTGATCATACACCTTTGAGTGTGTGGATTTACAGAGTATAGTTTACCTTGAACCTGGGTGGACACTATTCTATAGAAAGACTATTTTTCAATTACTCGAAGAGACATATCTGGGGCTTATTATATGAAGGCCAAAAACCACCAGACATTATATTTGTAAGTGCCAGAAATTATTTAAAAAGAAATATTACAGGTTGAAGTAAAGGGAAACATGACAGAAGGATGGAGATTTTACAGGTTCCAAAGAGAACTGTGCTCTGCTATGAAAAAAAAGTCTGAAATGTTTGAAGTACCTTATTATTATACTAGAATAATATTTTAGTACCACTTACTGCCTTATTGCTGAGGTACTTCGAACATTTCAGACTTTCAGGAAAGAGTGCTTTTACCCTAAAAAACTGTTATCAGCTGTGAATCATCTAATGAACAGAGCAGTAGTTGCAGCAATCACAGTTTATATGGAAGTGTGGTGGTACTATAGCAATAGTTACTATACGGCACGTTCAGTAGACAAGTTCTAAAGTTGAAATGCGAAGGCTCAGATAAGTAAATCTATTTGTCCTATAATCTGGATATCAAAATGAAGTAATTGCTTAAGAAAGACATATATTACAGTACTGTGCAAACAAATTATCCACATTTTTTTGAAGAACTTAAGTATGAAACTCCTTTGCTTCAGAGAGAAAGTTTGCCTTAACTGTGGACGGGTCATACGAAGGAACCCAGACCCACACGCTGAGCTCCTGCCTCTGCCCCACCACCCCGGCCAGGTTCCACTACATCAAGTATAATCAGTCGGCGCTCACCGTGGCACTACCGCAGCGGAGGCGGCTCAGCAGGGTGCGTGATCGCTGCTAATGCATAGGTGGCTGTTTTCTGTGTATTGGTTTGGGGACCTCTACGACCTGAGTGTGTATGTAGTTTTGTGTGTACAGGGAATTAATAGATGTATGTATGTGAGACATGGGAGATTGGTTTTACTTCTCTTTTCCCCCTTCTTTATAATAGTTGACTGTTATTATCTTTTTTTTAATCCTTCTTTTCAGTCTATATCAAGTCAAAATGAAAGGGATATGAATGCATCTGTGACTCTAGGTCTGAATTCGTTTCCTATACAAGAGAAAATAACAATAGCAGAGGTGAGAACAAGTCTTTCTTATTAAAAACCAGCCCAATACACATTCAGTTTGGTGGGTGATGACAGTCTGGCAGTTCAGCGATTCAGTTCCCGTCAGACACAATGTGTGCTACAGCATAAGGTGTGAATGATAGTCCCTCTGCAACTATGCTATATTTCTTTTTTTTCTTTTGTTCTGCACGTGGTTGCAGGTATGCCATTCAACCCCATTCTGAGTTTAAATTAATTTCCTCAGGACATATCTAATACGTTAATCAACGCAGTATGCAAGCTAACGGTAATAGATATGACAATTAAGACATATTTGCAAAATATGCCTGAAGCAGCAGATGAAACGGAGAACATCAATTTGCCTGTGGTTCGGATGTCCAGCTTTCAACGACCTTCCCAGAAAATGAAGGTTAAACTAGGTGTTCAGTTATGAAAAGCTGAGGGGCCCTAAGCACACCTGGCTTGGGTGAATGGCCCACTTCTATTCAACCCAGACAGTACTGGAGCTTGTTATATCTCTCATAACCCAGACCATTGCCAGCTAGATTCAGCAGCTACTTTGCTGCCTGCAAAGATAATGAAGCTCAGCCCATAGAGGGAGTGGGGGAGGAAGGTGCAGGACTGATGAGCATGCTTACACTGTTTGTATTGCGATTTTCAGGACAGGACAATTGACTTGTACACAAAGGCAAATGAATGGTAAGTGAGTCTGCAGCAAGACCTGATCCTGTGACTGGGAGACATTTGACCCTACGAAAAGCTCATTTGAAATCAGCAGGGCTCCATCCAGGCTCAGTTATAAGCAGAGGTGTGCTCATCTTTTGGCTGCAGGCTTTTTTTTTTGCCAGATTCTCCTTTTTCAGTGATGGAGAATTACATCGTGGGTCCCCTTTCCTCCAAGTTTCCAAGCTGTTAGTGCAACTCAGTAAGTAGATCTCAATTTGTGTGCATTATTATGCCCACAGATGGAGAGAGCAGCTCCACAAAGAAATCATATTTCTGTTTCATACAAACAAAATAAAACCAAAGTATGGTAGCTGCTTCCCTAATTAACTGCAGTGCCTGTTGAAAGCAGTTATCTAGTTACAGGCACATATGGCAGGCACTACTGAAACTTGAAAAATGAATTATACGAGCAAACAAAACCCAGTGTGTTGTAGGAACCTTATTAACATACCAGGACAGTATGTCATGTTCTGCTCTGCCTTCCCATTTGCATTCTTCTTGGCAACTATAGCAATTAGCAGAGGCCTGTCCGTGGTGTTGCTCTTTCTCATTTATTACATTACACTGTCCACAAACCAATCTGTTAACAGACACCAGCATAGCTGGATTTGACCATGGCAAAAAATAATATAATAATATTTGTGCCCTGGTCTCAGGACTCAGGGTCTCTGTTTCAGGCCAAGAAACCTAGACGCCCGCCTGGGGTTTGACCTGTGCAGTGATGAACAGGATTTCCTGCAAAACCGGAGGAAGGTGGTTGCAGCTGGACTGAAGGATGTTCTTCACCTGGAGGAAGATCTGCAAGAGCATGAGGTAACCAGCAAAGGCACTGCAGGGGGATTTTTCTGTGTCATTTCCCTCCATCCTGGAGATGAGGAGTGATTTTTGCCCTCTGTCCAGATGAGGAGCAGGAGCCTCTGTGAGCAGCTCCTTCTCCAGGGTACTGTTTGCAGCCAGGGTGATCTCAGCTGGAGAGCTCAACAGTCTGTCTGGATAAGCAAAGTCTCTATTTCCACTTGGCTTTCAAGTGAATAATTTGAAGGAATTTCAAACCAATGAGTCTGGTCCCTGTTTCTTAAAAATCCTTCCTGAAGTGCCAAAATCTTGTAGTATACCTCACAGGGATGTCCAGCAACCTGCATTATTTAAAACTCCTAGAGCAATGCTGCTTTTATCTCTATGGTACATGTTTTATTTTACTTGTGTCTGGATGTTGTGTTTCCATGTCTGTCTTCTTTTGATATGATGTGCCTAGATGCCACTGTTCCACCTATGCTTTCTTCCCTTTTTTGTGTTGAGCAGGTGCCTATAGTGGCTGTGACCACAGCAGGGTGTGGGATAAGAGCACTTACTGCCATGTATGGCAGCATTTTGGGTCTTCAAAAGTTGCGTGTTCTGGACTGTGTTTCATACATCAGTGGCTCATCTGGCACAACATGGTGAGGAGTCATTTTGAGACTTTTCTTTTGATCTTGTTGTGTTATGCAAAACCCATACTTTGTCTAGGGCTTTAGATCTCAGTGAAGGTAAAAGGGTCTTTGGAGTTATTGTTTCCGCCTTTGGTCTATGAATATCAGGGCCACCCATGAAAGGCCTATTGTGCATCATACATTTACTGTCACTGAAGTAACCTATCCCTAACTGAAAGAGAAGACTTTACTGGAAGTGCAAAAATCCTTAATCCTATGCAAAATGGTGCTTTATGGTTATTTACTGTTGGGCTAAAACAGCATAGACAGCTGGTTTGTTGCTTGCTTTGGATCTCAGATCAAGTGATTTTGAGTGATTACCTTTAGACTTGTATTTCTGTTCAAAGTAAGCTCGACGGAGTGGAGTGACTTAAAGCTAAAACAACAAGGAGTGCCCAAAGTCCTGCAAAGCATATTCTCTGAGTTTTGAAAGCACCTTCTTCACTTCTTTCTGCTTCCCATCATGTTTCCTGCCTGCAGGACCATGACAAAACTGTATGAAGATGCTAATTGGTCACGTAAGGATCTTGGAGAAATAATTATCGAAGCTCGGAAGCAAGCAACCAAGTGCAAGATGGGTGCATTTTGCTTGAGAAGTCTGAGGAATTATTACAGAGAGCTGAGCCAGAGGACCCAAGCAGGCCATAAGACATCTTTTATTGATCTGTGGGGACTCATGATTGAATCCATGTTAAATGACGGGGTAATGTCGACACATCTTTCTTCTCATAAAGTTGGTGGTTTGATCTTTATGACTGTTATGAGAAATTAGAACTCTAGGAAGAGGCACTTGGCCAAGAACACTGTACTTGGTATGTAGACAGAGCACCACTTACATTAACAACCTGGAGATGCAGTGTATAGATTCATATGTCTACACTGGCGCCTAAAGTGTGATTGGACATAATATCAAATGCGCTGACTAGCTCTGAAGTTACGAGCATACTAATTAACAGTGTAGCTGTCCAAGAAGTTTTTTGAGATTCCTATGTGTTTTTTACGGCCCCATGTTTTTATGTCTCCACTGCTGCAATATTTACACAAGTTGCAGTCACACCTCGCATGTATTGCAGAGGTACCCCATATGTAGTTACTGCACTTTGTCATTTAGTGATGAGAGAGTACATAGATCCAGAGCTCCTATGACATCTTAGCTACAGAAACTGTGATTTTACAGGTACGTTTCTGCTACTTTGGATTTGATCTCTCAGGCCCTCCTGTTCCTAATTTTGTTGGAACGACACAAGCAAATCTTTCCATGTAAACTAGCAGAATGATGATACCTGGAGAAAAAGCCATTTTAATTTAAAAACATGGTTAATATTTTGTCTGTGTGAAACAGATGAAATACTCCCGTTTCATATCATGTTTCACATTGTATTTCTGGCCTCAATGGTACCTAGCAAAATTTTCTAGAATTTCATTTGGCTGAGTACACTCAAAATCTCCATTTCATGTATAAAATAAGCTGTTAGCATTGGACAGCTCGAGGATTTTTCCTCTGTGTTTGTTAACTTTCAATACCATTTTCAAAAATTTCTTTACCAGAAGGGTGATTACTGTGGTGCCTTGAAGAACTCTTATGTTTTACAGATAAAACATATGATGATAGCCGAACTTCCCAGATCTGCCCTATTTTTTCACTTACATTTAGCAATGCAAAGTCAGAAAAGCATGTGAAGCAAATCATTACTGTTGTTGTATATTGAATGTAGAACAGGTCTGGTTATCTTCACAACAGTTATTCCTGTTCTCACAATTTTCTTGCACTCTGTTATTCACTCACATGGAAGTAAGTTTAGGAGGAAATGCAGGAAAATGATATCCCATATTAAGACTTCATAAGCTGATATCTCTAAGGAACTTAATATCAGCTAACCGTTTGCGTTTTCTTTTCCCAAATCCAGAAGTGCCACCACAGACTTTCTGATCAACGTCGAGCAGTGAATCAGGGTCAGAACCCGCTGCCCATCTACCTTGCCCTCAATGTCAAGGACAAAGTTGCCACCAAAGATTTTAGAGGTAATGTTTCAATTCTGGAAAAGAGCTATGTTTTTACCTGGGGAGACATAGCATGGGGATACTGTAAATAATGATGAATTGTTTTGAATTCTCCCTCCAAGACAGGAGAAGTCCTGTTCAGAGAAGTAAAGGGTAATCGGGCAGCCACAGGATAGACAGCAACAGTTCAGTGTTTTGTAAGATCTCCTGGCACGTAAGTGTGCATATGCAGACATTAACTTCAGACTAATAACAGAACATAGATCTGTGACCCTGTCTCAGACACACTATGAATTCTTAAAGGAAGTGATTCACTGGAGATTTAGGTTTGCTTAATGTATGTTTTTCATGCTCGGCTAAAGGCAATAAAAGCAATAGCAGTCAATCCATATTCTAGTCCACCTGCAATGAGAAAACTGCCCACTTGCTAGATAAAAAGAAAGAACAATTTAAACTTTCCCTTAGCCCTGACACTGCTCTTTCACAAACCTGTAGACAGTGTGACAGCTGGTCCAGCAGTGGCTGTCAGCAGGGTTTGCTCAGGGCATGCACTAAGCTGGCTTGCCTGCGTGGGCTGACACCTGAAAGGTTTATTTGACATCTGGTGACTTGACTAGTTTTAGTAGTGGAGCTAATGTTGTTGCTGCATGTGTTGGCAGAGTGGGTGGAGTTCACGCCATACGAGGTGGGCTTCCTGAAGTATGGTGCTTTCATTCGCGCAGAGGATTTTGGCAGCGAGTTCTTCATGGGTCGCCTGATGAAGAAGCTCCCCGAGTCCCGGATCTGCTTCATGCAAGGTGACTCACCATCCTGGGGGAGTGACAAGATTTTAATAGAAACACTAATGATTCTGGAAATTAGTCCCCAGAAAGCTGTTTTTCTGCATGTGGTAGAAGAAGTACCGGGTCCAGTCCACAGGTACTGAAATGCAGCAAGTCTCCTGCGACTCACTCAACTGCGCTTGCTAGAAGAGGTGGTTTTATCATTTGGACTAAGATAAAATGAAACTAAAATGACAAAGAAGTTGGCATGTGTACCTTCACGAGTACTTTTGAAGCATCACCATTTCCTGTAGCTTGCCAAACATTTTGAAAGTTGGAAAACTAGGAGACTTTGTGGAAGCTGAAGGAAATACTGAGAAGAAATAAACAGGGCAAGAAAGAAGGGAATCGGTGAAGGAGTTGGCTGAAAATATTTCTTTATCAAAGTAAAAAAGAAATGAAAATAGGAAAAAGACAATGTAAAATTTCTCAAAAAA
>Ga0181612_143259_pt1 | contig 11352 bp, 11 predicted proteins | sample HoacroProtozoa21_FD_119630 | JGI IMG/M metagenome (GOLD analysis project Ga0181612, IMG submission 119630) | Hoatzin crop microbial communities from Cojedes, Venezuel. Combined Assembly of Gp0051906, Gp0051904, Gp0051908
TGTTCGTTGCCCATGCTACATGCATTGGTGTAGATGCACTTCAGTTGCGCTATTGATCCCGCCACCTTTATTGGAGGAGAAGCCCTAATTCCTATGTGACTGTTCTCAGGCACTTCTGTGGTTTCTAAGACATCAATAACCCTTGTGTCTTTGCTGCTGTGTGGATCTCCATCCCTCACCTCCACTGTGATGGCAGACCGAAGGACCTCGCTAGCACACGGTCCCTCAAACATTGGCAGCTGCCCCCAGGCTTATCTCTAGTAAGACTGGTTTTATACCTTTTCTGCTTCAAGTCTAGTTTAAAACTCTTTCAATAAGCCTTGCTACCTCCTGCGCAAAGATCCTTTTCCTGCTTTGAGACAGGTGTAACCCATCTGTTGCCAGCAGGCCTGGTGTCATGTAGGCTGACCCATGATCTAAAAACCCAAAATTTTCCCAGTGACACCAGGCTCAGAGCCAGGTATTGATCTGCTGGCTCCTCTTGTTTCTTCCTTTATCATTCCCTGCAACTGGAAGGATAGAGGAGAACACTACTTGTTCTCCTGATCCCTTAACCAGTCATCCCAAAGCCCTGAAGTCTCTTTTGATTGCCCTCTTGATGCAACTTCATCACTGCCTACATGAAAAATCAATAATGGATAATAATCCGAGGGCCATAGCAGGGTGGCAAGTTTTCTCTTCACATCTTTAACCCGGGACCCAGGTAGGCAGCAGACTTCCACAAGAAGTGGGTCCAGTCGGCATACCAGGCCTTCTGTTCCCTACAGAAGAGACCCTTCTATGACAATGACCCATCTTTTTTTCTTCATGGAAGTGGTTTGGACACAGGGTATAGGCCAACTTAACCTCAGCAACACCTCCCAACTAGATGAACCATCATCCTCATCATTTGGTTCCACTTGCAGAGCGTTGTACATATTATGGAAGGCCACCTGGGAAGGTCATGAAAAAGACATGCCTGCTGCCCTGGGCAGGAACCTGCCTGACCAAAGGTTGATCATTGGCTTAGCCTGAGACACCTCTTGCATGTCACCTCAGCACCAGAACTTACTGACACTTCTTTCTACCCTCCTGATGTTTTCTGATCTGGTAAGTGCACAGCACACCGCAGGGTTAATGTAAAGCACTGAATATGTGCCGAGGTGTTCTACTCAGCTTGTTCATGTGCCAGACGTTGCTTGAAGCAAAGATGAACAGTACTGTAGGCAGCACAAAAGAAGTCACCAGCAGAAGAGCATGTACAAACACAAACATCATCCTGTTAATGTCCCAAATAATGGTTTCTTAAAATCTCCCACTGCTCTGAAATCAACAAGCACTTGTCACGACAACAAACAACTTTAGAAAAGCACTTGTACTGGCCTGCAGCAAAGATGAAGTGCTTCTGAACACGAATATGAATGGACATATTACCACTAACTGCATAGTTTCCCATCTCCCTGTCCACTATCCCAAGCAGACACAGCAATGTTTTTCTTCCAGTGGACATAATAGTTTACATTTAATTTCTAAGCTGAGAAGTTTACATAAATTCTACCTCAACTTCTATATTTTTTACAGTTGCAGTGCAGATGACATTCTACAAGTTAGCAGTACACACTATCCCTTCTCTGCTGATCTAGCCTTGGTCTGAAACCAAATAGAGTGAACACTTTCCTGAGGTTATCACTTGGTCCTGGATAGAGCCCTAGCAGATGAAGGTCGGTACAGATTATGCCTATAGATTTGAGTATGAAAATGCCACAAAAGTACACACCTTTCTTGCAAATGTTGATTCATCCCAATTCTGTAGCTTTTCAATAGCTTCATTCATCATTTCTTCCTTATAACGGTTATGTCTCTCACTCTCAACCACTTCTGTTTTGCTTGTCACAAGGATGCACTTGCTGTCTTTTGCCCTTCCACGACCTATACAGTAACACGTTAAGACTAACTAAAGAGGATAAATAAGATGTGCAAAAGCAGCACCAATGCCATAGCAGAGCATTAAGGACCTTCTGTGTAGTTGCTTTTGTTTCCCATGATCAGATTCATAAAATGCTGTTTCTAAATAGCATTCTCTCAGCTCTTTCTTCTTCAATGACAAACAAGAACAAGATGCCCCCTTTCAAGTATCGTCATGGATATCCCCCAGCCAGTGCTGCATTGCCTACTTCTGTGACCTGCCCCACTTAAGTTCAGCTGTGCTTGACACTTCAGTTACTGTATAGCGTCTTGCTGCCTTCTTGTGGAAAAAATGTAGAGAAGAAAAGTTCATCTTAGTCTTACTTACTAGTTTTCTGCCCTGCTAATTGGTGTCTATTAAAAAAAAAATAGTGTATCACAAAAAAAATGACGAACTGGAAATACAGGGCTGGCAAGAAAAGAGACAACAGGAGCAAGTGCCATCTCTTCCTCCTGTCTATGCCTATAGCCTGCCTGCCTTTTGTTGCTGTGACACAGGCAAACTAAGAAGTACAGGGATCTCATGCCAGTTTAGAAGTATTTCAGTTAAAAAAAGTATTCACATTTGCTTTTGAGCTCCCACTCCCCCAAAATAATGATTTTATGTGGTTTAAAACCGATGCAGCTTATCTTCATAGCATCTTTAATGGCCTGTTAAGAATAAACACTACCCTTTCACCCATAAATGTGAATTCTGGGCCAATAATTTCATTATGAGACAAAAATAAGAAAATCACAGGATACAAATCCTGAAAGCAGAGGACTAAGTACAATGGAGATCACTTCCCATGAAATTACGAAGTTAACTACTTGGCTGATATGATAAAATATTGGAGATGCACCCTTGAAAGACGTAGGCAGTTTTATGATATTGAGGAATGTTAAACGGAAACCAGTATTTAGTGTGGCTCTTCATTCCCCTCTACTGGCTGCATTGTAAAGTCACCAAGATTTAAGACCAAAGCCTTGACAGGCTTCTTTAGACAAGCCAAGGCAGAAACGAGGTTTCTTTTTTTCTCCCTCCTTTTTTTTTTTTCTCTCGAATGTTAGAGGTCTGCACATGCGAAGCTGTTGGGCACATGTGAGTAGCTGGGTTGGTAATAAGCCCCTGGGCAGGGGAAGGCCTTCAGAAGCCAAGGAAAGACATGAAATTCCATTGCAGCAGTCCTTTGTAAACTGTCAGTCAGAATGACTTGCGCCATTTCTGACTACAGCTCTTCTAGCCATACTTCTGCTTATAATTATAATTACCTACTTGAGGGATCAGTCCTCAACAGTTCAATAACCTTGTGCAGCATGGCTAATTTCCATGGCAAAAGAAAAGTCACACAACATCAAGGACTCAGTTCTGTGAACAAATTTGTTATGTCTGGTGCCATCATTCATCTGACTTCACTCAGGAGCACAGAGAAACAACAAGAAGACATGCACATATTACTGTAGTATTTCCAAGGTGCCATTCAGTAGCACTTTATGCCCATTTCTAGGCCAAAACAAGTTTCTAAAGTAATAGCTCTGAAATTCCATACCTCTGACTTGGATCATTTTGATGACATTACCGAAGTATTCATAGAGCACAACAAGGTTACATGCAGAAATATCAATGCCTTCGTCAGCAACAGATGTAGCAATTAGCAGTCTGCTGTCTGTGTTGGTTCTGAATGCATCCAGTACACCCTTCTGCATTGGCAGGGTCATACCTACAGTACCAAGAAACCGTGTCAGGAACAAACACTGAAGAGTTCCTTGAGCAAGACAGCTGCTCTTACACACATGATTAGAAATGAACATGTCCTTTTCGATCTGGAAAAGTTCTTTAAGTTTGCATATGCAGCTGGCTGCATGCTATACCACTGAGCAGGAATTCCTGTTGATGTGCCACAAGAAGTGTCACCCTGGGAAACATTATTTCAGACACAGCACCTAGTTGATCTTTATTAGAAAGACCCATACAGCTTAGTTATTTTAAGCCCAAGCTAACTCTTAACTTAAGCTGTGCACAATTAATTTCAGCTGTAGCTTCCATTCTGCCTTAAAATGTCTTTGTGCCACCAAACACAAAATAAGAGAGGGATCTGTAAAAGGAAGAGGGAAAGTACTACTAGAAGTAATCTGAAGAAGCCATAACAGTGAACAGTTTCTAAAGTTCTTTTGAATTAGCAAAAGGATCCTGCAGCAAAGGGTCACTGATAGTGTTACTGCTGCTTTAACCGAAGATTCTGGACAGAAAAACCAAGCATCTCCTTAGGATTGGTTAAAGGTCTTCTAGATATGGAAGAAAGCATAGCACAAACTTGCCTGACCTTCCTCTGTTTAAGAGCACAGAAGGTGAACACAGAAAGAGTAGAACAATTTTAGCAGTGTAGCCACCATAGGTCTAGCAACTGGTATTCCTCAGTGCAAACCTCTGTACCTGTTATTTGATCTCTTGTTCCACGACCCATCAGCACATCTGGCTTTATATGGCTAAGTAGAGGGTTTGATTCTATCCACTTCTTCAAAGCCTGGAAAGCAAATCAGGGAGTTAGATCCTGTCCAGATGAAATGCTAGTCTGCGATAGATAGGTAGATCCTGCCCATGCTTGCCTAGACAACTAATACTTCCGAGAACCGAAAGCAGAAAAGAAGGTGGAACTTCTGCATCAAGAGAGAACATCCATCAACAGGTGAGAAAGTAAGTGTACAGTCATGATGCCAGGTCCGACCATGCCAGAACTGATTTCCACTTTTCCCACCCTTGCAACTTAAAGGCTGGCTAGAGAGAAAGTAGCCTTTCTCCGCTAAAAAAGTATGTCTTTTTCTCTTATAAACCCACAGATCACCGAATATTACACCTTTGGGATCCAAAGGAAATGAGTTGCTATTAACAAACTGCACTTCCTCACTGCACAGTGAAAGTAGCACCTTCAAACTGCTCTTACACAAGAACAAAATTCAGCCAAGCATTTACATCTATAATGGAAAATTCCCAGCAGATATTTGGTGTTGTTAGTTTGGACTTTAGCCTGCCTTTATTTTTTTTCTGGTTTGCAATTCATGCAGCATGTCTATACCCAAGGATAAAATGGGGGTTGGGACTCTGAACTGATAAATCTGTTTACAGTGGCTAGAAACTATGATACCTTGCAGTAAATGTTTAAGAGCTACTGAAGCTAGTGTTTAGCAGCACACTTATTTCAAGTATGAACTTCTTCTGGGAATAACATGTAGGAAGGGAGAAAAAATATCATCCAGCCTAGATCCTTCATCCTAAGCAAGTATGAAATAGACCAATGCATCAGAAGGGTCCAGAGAACAACCGCTCCACACAGTCTTTCCCTTTTGTTGAGCAAGAACACATGCCAGGGCACAGACTCCCTTTGAGCCTGTAGGAAATCCTCCAGGAAACTTATAAATACCTCCTCACAGGCAGTCAGTAATAGAGCAGAGCTGCTGGTTTATAACACTGCCACATTAAAGCCAAAAACCTTCTAACACATTTTGTTAAAACTGACTTCAGACCTAAAGTAAAAATCTGACAGCTTAATGATCAACTATGACCTGTAGCAAGAAGAAGTGATGAAAGAGACCACCCCTGTACTGTGTTTTTTTAGAAAAAGAAAAAAAAAGCCTTCATCCTGTCGCAGCACAGCAGTGTTTAGGAAGATACAGAAAGATAAACATTTTCTTAGGAAGATCAAATACATGCATATTTTTCTATTTTCAGATCAAAAGGGGAAGGATAATAAGAGGCACATTTTCTCACTTCCTATTTTAGGAGCTTTAAAAAGAAATGTCTCACAGCTACTAAGGCTCTTGTCTTAGCAAAGAGAAGAGTGCGAGTCTGTGGGTTATAGCGATATGCTTCATCCAGGATGCAAGCAAGCTCCTCCAGCTTGGGATTGCCGTTTGATTCATCTTTTGAAAGGGCAGTCAGTTCTGGTTCTTTCTCTGGAATAAAACAGCAGTGTCTTGAATAATTTACCTTTAATGCAGAAAACAGAATTCTCACTCAAACTTACTTTCAAATGCCACCCACATTCTCTTTAGCATCCATTTTTATTTTCTATACCATTATTTCAGATGCAAGCAAAGAAAGCTATCGGTTCAATGCAACAAAATCCCTAGAAAAAATATTTCTGAATCTCTCACATTTTGTAGAAAACCGACAGGAGAACCTCCGTGACATACCATGCATCAAAAGACAGCAACAGAACACCCTCCGTTGTTGCAAAGAGCGGTGCTATTTCTTCCTAGGGAACAACTGACACTAGAGGGCAGACAGCCCAGTTATATAAAAATGCAGTCGACACTGCAGCACACCAGATCACAGGCTGGTCTACAGCAGACTGCTACTAAATCAGACGTTAGGGATCATACAACCTCAAGCTTTTAATCACAAGGGTACAAGGGCCAGATGCTGCTTCCCAGCAGTGCGGGAGTCATCCAGGAGCATTGGGCAGGAGGAGGCTGGGCAGCGCATGTTGCCTTATCTAATGCTACCAGCATCCACAATTGTAGATCACGCCCCTACTTGTGGGGCACACCCTTAAGGACACCACAGCCTTATCTCCAAGTCAGGCACATAAGAACCCACTACAGCATCTAGACACAATTACTACTACTTGCTTAGCTCCTGCACTAGAAGCCTGAAGTCCCAGAAAGTCAGTTCCTCCCCACCTACCCTAACACTACACTTGCACCCACCAGGCTCTACATCTTCTGAAAAGTGCAAAGTTTCCAGAAAAACAACCACACTTAGTCTGAAGCAAACACCTGGATCACCCTACCATAAGCCCTCTTCTCCCCTGCAACTGTCACAGGTAACGTGTGAAATACCTTCAAATTTGGCTGTCAGTTGCTTCTCTAACTCTGTATATGGCCCATTTTTGACATTTGTGAAAAATTCAGTTAGGTAGGCTAAAGCATCTTCGATGCGGGCATCTTCACTGATGATGAGAGCATCGTTGAACTTCTGCTCAGGAAGAGAGACATACACATTTAAGCCTCATTTTCTGTGGGACAGGGGATGAACACAAATTTTATTCAGCTAGATTATGTATTACAAACTTGTATTGTTCTTCCATTTGCATCACAACACAAGCGTTACCAAGTCTCCTCTGCACTATACTGTTCTCAGTGAGTATCTTAAGACACAACTCTTACACACTATGCTTTAGCCTGTGTCAGATAAAATGATTAGCTTCAAAACCTGTTCCTAGATGAACATACCTGTATCAGAAGGAACAGTGTGGCTCCACCTCTGTATGAAAGGGAAGAGGATATACACTTACCCGCAGGTGTTCAGTGCAAACGAAAAGGTGTCTACAAATGCTGCTCTCCTTCTCCTTATCTGCCAGTTGCAACAGTCTGCATTTCTTCTGAGTGGCAACTATCCAGTGTTCATATTGCTGTGTTCCAAAATCCTTCTTGTTGATTTGAGAGATAGTATCTAGTAAAGAAGGAGGAAACAAATATTTGTTCATCTTGACTAACAAATAACCAGAACAGTTAGCAAGGAGATAACACAACTTCCAAGAATGTTATGTCTAAAAAGCCTATGCAGAAGAACACTGTACGACACAATCACAGAATCACTGAGGCTGGAAGGCACCTGTGGAGGTCTTTAGTCCAACCCTCTGCTCAAAGCAGGGTCACCCAGAGCCAGCCACTCAGAATCATGTGCAAATGGATTCTGAGTACTTCCAAGGATGGAGACTCCACAACTTATTCAGGCAACCTGCTCCAGTGTTTGACCACCCTTACAGCAAATAAGTTCTTCCTGTTGTTTAAGTATTTCTATTTGTGCCAACTGCTTCCTGACATGCATTTGGGAACCATCTGAGAAGAGTCTGGTTCTGTCTTCTTCACTCCCTGTGTTCCAACATATACTCAGATGTTCAGCTAAAATTAACCCAGTACAGTTCAACTGAGGATCTATGTACATACACATATCTGCAGATTCTTTAGCAATAAAATTAGAGCTCACTTCTCCTATAACAAGCCTACAGTATTGAAGACACTGCATGTGCTTTGCTCCTTGAATTACCAGCTAATCAATAGTCAAGTCTTCATTCGCTACACAGTCTGTGGTAAAGGCATATTATCCAAGGGCCTGTTCTTCAGGCAGAACTACTCAGGACCTGTTTGTCACGTACATGCTCTGTCTGAGTGCTTCACAAACTTCAGCAGTCACAGGGTCCACGAAAGAGAAGCTAATAGCATTCATGCAAGAGGAACTGTGATGCAGAAGTAAGCTTCAGAAGTGTTTGCTTAATTTAGCGTGCAGTTTGGAATTCCAACTGTATTTGTTCTTTGTTGAGGTTTTTGGGGATTTGGGCTGGGTTTTTTTTTTTTTGTTGGGTGGGGCTTTTTTGCTTGGGTGTGTTTTTGTAATTCTCCCTTCCTAACCCAGAATACAGTTAACTCTCCAATACCTGAAAAGTGGGGAAAAAAATCTAGAAAGTATAGAACTGAGGTAAACAGACTTAAGGCACCATAGTCAGTTTGCAAAAGCCAGTCTAAGCACAGACAAAATCCTTTCATTCAGAGCTGGATAGACCACAGCTGATCCTGAGCATAGCCATCCGTGGGTCTCTGCTTTGTACCCCCTGTAGCTCTCAAATTTGTTGATAAGAGCCACTTACTGGACACCACTTAGGAACCCCGCAAAAGCAGAAAAGATCAATTGATTTCCGCAAGGCTGCAGAATTAGGTGTCATGATCATGAGACCCATTTTCTCTTCTCACAGCCATGCACCTCCCTTGCTGCAAACCTTCACACCTCTGCAGCTCCTAAGGCTGGAACCCTACAGGCAAGTGTTTCCTTGCTTAGGCAGTCACGTCCTCTGTCTGGTGGTGTTCACATTCTACAGATCCTCCTCTGTAAAATTACCTTATATGCTTTTCAACAGGAAACAATGGAGACCTGATAGACAGTGCAAAATAGAAGTACTCAGAGGTAAAAGAGGACAAAATGCTGACCACAAGAGGTGGCCAGGGCACCCCTAGAGATAACTCTGCAACTCAAGAGATGCCAGAGAAAATATGAGAAGTGCCAGGGCCACAAGAATGAAAGTACATTTTTGCTGAAATGAAGAAATTACAACATTCAGAGTAACACCACAACTACGACCCTTCTTGTTTTCCTTAACAGAGACAGATTTAGGTATGAAGCATTTGGAGAAATGCTTAAATAAGAACATACAGGTAGCTCTCATCAATGAAATCCAGCTCATTGCACTTTGAAAGCAAGCCCTTTGGTAGTTTTGCTTCAGATTCTTTAAACATTCAAAATGATTTAACAGTGTCAAAAGCACACCATCCTTAGCTGCAGGAAACACAGGTTGAAATGCAAGCAAAAATATTCATGATTATCAAACTAATGACATACAACAGGAAAATAGTTGACTCTTCTACCTGTAATCTCTTATTTAGGAAACACTGATTAAAGGTGAGTGAAAAGGACGGGGGAGAAAGGAAGTGGAAAAAGAGTGACCGTTCTAGCAGCCATGAGGATTCACACTGATGTAATCAAAGACTGAATCCCGGTTACATGCGTATTACAGTATCTTACCCACTGAGTAAATCTTCCTCATCAACAACTCTGTCTCAGACATCAGACCTGAGATTATGTCTGCAAAGTGATTCTGAGCTCGCATTTTAACCCATCTGACATCTAGAGAGAAGAAATGGAAGTCAGTGGCCTGAATAAGTAAAACATTTCCCTGGGCAGTGCAGAACAAATTATTGTCCAGAAGAATGCTACATATGGTGCTCTATGCAATCATAATGATGTTTACTGTTAACAAGCATTATAGTCACACAGAAAGAAATGGCCCCCAGTCATCACTGGCACAACTGCACTGGCTTTTCTATCTTGCTAAATGAGAAACAGAGTTTGTAGAGCTCAGCAAAGAGAAAATTTACCCAAATAGGCACTGCCCTACTGCGAGGCAGCAGTGAAGTTCATGCTTAAACTCCTTTCAAGCCAGTAGGAAGCAAAGCCCCAGCTTAGTTTGAAGCTTTTACCTTCACCTGACCAAAGGAGAACTGGATCGCTGCCTTAATTATGGTGCTTTGCATCTCAGAGGAAAATAAAAAGGAAGCGTGCTTACAAGTTTCTGGCTTGTTTCCGAATCTCTGCAGTTCCTCTTTGTTCTCTCTGACAGTGGATATGGCCTGTATGTCAAGGTAGGAGCAGAGGGTACAGACATGCTCTATCGTTTCATTGATGCTCTTGGCATTACCAACGCCAACAGAAGCAGTTAAACCTACAATCTGAGCACACACATGAAGAGCTGTGGTTGCTCCTTTGTCACAAACGAAAAAAAAACAGGAGATGCTGTTACCAATCGCCAAGTTGTCACCATCTTCAAAAGCAAGGATACAAAACAGGCAGCTGAAGTAAACATGAGTGCAAGGATTAAGTCTTGAGAGCCAAACCTTGTCTGCAGTCGTGCCCTCTCCAAGGCACTCAAGCTTAGAGTATTCAAACAGTAAATTATCCACCCACTTAAATCCATAGCCAGCTATATTCACCAGTGCTCACCACACACAGCAAATACATCCCCAGAACAGTCCTCCGCATTCATTCAGAGGAGATATCTTCTCAGCTGGACCAAAACCTCCTGTCAGCAGAGGCCCCATTTTATTGTTACAGAAGACAGCAACAGAGAGGTGACATGAAGATTACTGAGTTCTAGGGCACATGCTGTCTTCCCAGCTCAGCAATCCTGTTTGCTCTCAAGTACTCCGGTCTCTGTCATGCTTGATGAGTCCTTGTTGCCAGCTGGAGGGAAGAACTAACATGGGAAAACAGCCTGGAGATGTCTGAGAACAGGGAAAAAGAGTTCCAGATGCTACTCTTTCAATTTGCAGCCACTGTTAAATGGGACTTTGAACCGAATTAACACAAAAGGCAAGGCTTCAGGATTTGCTGACTGCACTGCGAAATACTTTAATGCTTCCACCACTGACAGGCTGGGCCTTACCTGAGGCAGCTGGTTTGCAGAGGAGTCAAATTTTTGTTCCAGGTATCTGGTCATTAACACCTTGTAAGGGTGGTTTCCAGTAGTGTTGTGGCACTCATCAAATATCATCAGAGTGAAGATGGAGAGAGAGCTAAGGATCCCTTCCTCGATGCTATTCACAAGAATCTGGGGTGTCAGCACAATGATGTCACTGTCCTGTATAACCTTTTCTACACAGACATTTGCAACTGTTTCACCACTAATTCCTTGAACAGAATATCTAGGAAGAAAAGGCAAAAGACAGGGTATGAAAAAGGATGTCTTACATGGAAGAAAAAAAGCTAAAAGGATGGGCTTTTCAGCAAACCTGAAGCGTAGTGACTAAGTTCAAAATGCCAAATTGTTAGGGCTGGCACTTTGACCCACAGAAGCTGCGAAAAAAAACTGCTGAGGGTAA
>Ga0181612_159259_pt1 | contig 11352 bp, 6 predicted proteins | sample HoacroProtozoa21_FD_119630 | JGI IMG/M metagenome (GOLD analysis project Ga0181612, IMG submission 119630) | Hoatzin crop microbial communities from Cojedes, Venezuel. Combined Assembly of Gp0051906, Gp0051904, Gp0051908
CCTGGGCCAGGGCTCCATCACCCTCAGAGGGAAGAAGTTCTTCCTCGGGTTCAGCTGGAACTTTCTGTGCTTCAGTTTGTGCCCGTTGCCCCTTGTCCTGTCGCTGGGCACCACTGGAACGAGTCTGGCCCCGTCCTCCTGACACCCACCCTGCAGATATTTATAAGCATTTATAAGGTCCTGAGCAGCCTCTCCTGTATCAATCCTTATAAAAAAGTAAAGGGAATATGACATGAATTTCACACCCAGTAATCAGGTTTGATGAGGGAGGAAAGCTTTGAGTTACATTACAAAATGTTCCACTCATCACATGTTCTGAATAAAGACTCTAAATGGACAAGCTGAAGATGGAGGTCAGGCACGGAGGCTTTTCCTACTTCCCACCTTGCTCACCTGAGCAATAACTCCTACTTCTGTAAGGCCTTAAAGACACCTTGCTGCACCTAAGTGAGCTGGATCAGCGGCAAAGTCATGCTGAGCCCAAGAAATGAGTGAAACCACCTGCCTGCACCAAAAAATCCCAGTTAGGTTACAGAAGAATTTTAATTCAACTCTCTAGACATGCAAGAAACCCGTTTCTATTTCACTTCTGTAAGCTTCCAGGTAGAAATAGAATTAAGATAAAAAGCAGGAAGAAAATCTTGTGCATATAAAAGATAAAAGAAATAGAGACAGAAGAGACAGAAGAGAGAGTTGGAAGTGTTCTGCTTCTTCCATTTCCCAAAGAGAAGCGAAAGTTGTGATTGCCCTAAATAAGCAGCGTCTACAACCCCAGCTCCCACACAGCTCGCCCTGGACCAGCTGCCTTCAGAGTTATCACCCAGCTGTACTACCACACGCCTCAACTGGAAACACAGCATGAAACATGTCACTGGAAGCAAGCCCTTTAAACTACCACTCAAGGCGAGCTAGAGATCCATAGGAAATCTAAATCACTGATAAAGGATTATTTCCTTGGCCTAGCAGCAGCTGACCGATGCAGAACATCTGTTTGCTGACATCCAGGACTTCCAGCTTTTTTGATGTGCTGGAACTTCCCGTCTTCCTTTCTATGAAATCCTAGCCATGAAAAGGAATTTCCCTGCACATCACACAATTCTGAGAAATAAAAGCCCTCACACCAGCCTCATGTGCTCCTGTTCGTTAACAAGCCGTGCTTTTCCAGTGAAGACCTATTCAAATTGATTTATAATGAAAAACAGGAAATTAAGATCTGCTTTGTGATTATAACTCCTTCTCAAAACACAGCACAAAGGACCAGTGCCTATGGAAGGCTCTTCCACTGACTTTGCCTTCTGACAGGCTATTATTTAAGGACAGTATGTGTCAGAAATCTGCTGGCGCTCTGGGATTTTTCAAGCAGACAAATGCTTTTGCAAACTGCCCTTAAATCACGTGTAGAGGACGGATCCGGGACTTGTCTGTGAATAACTGGGTCTGGTTAACACCCTCCAAACAGGGCCAAACGCTGACAGTGGCCAAGGCAAGCCAGAAAGTGGCCAATACAGGCTTAACTCACATCCTCAAGCACAGGAGGAAAAAGTAGCAAGAGTTCTGAAAAATACCCATCCCCGAGCTGCTCTGTCCAGTTTTTATCGTAACAGCAACACGATCATCTACTGCAGCATCCTCTCCAGTAATATCTAGAGCCTACAAAGACCAGGTACCATCATACTGTACTGCAGAGATGTTGAGGCACTTAGACATCTAAAAAAAGTCTAAATGACTCCAAGTGAAACACGAGCACAGGTACAGAGAAACAGCAATACAGCCAAGGCTGTGGACCAGCGCAGCAGATAAGCCAGAGAAGAATCACATCTCTGCATTTCTTAATTATGCAGTGTCTTAGCACAGGCTTATTGCCCTACCTAGCGAGGTGCCTCCAACATCATCTCTTTGTGTGGGAAAAGCTATATTATTTTAAGGATCAGTTGCAGTTATGTTGCTATACAGCCCATTTATTTGTTGCTATGCTACAGACCAAATATTTTTGCTATTTGGTTTGTTTAATCACAAACAAAAAGCTATGGGGAAGTAATTCTCTGTTCTGATTTACCACAGAGAAAACCTCTCCTCAAATGAGAGCAGCTTGGCTTCAGGGGCAATTCCTAGAAGTTAAACAGTGAGTATTCTGTCTGGTGCCAAGCTTCAGGATTACTTAAGGCAATACGCATGGATCAGGGAGGTGACGAAAACTCAACAGGAGCCCTTCTCATCCTCGGCACCAAATGAGAAATTCTCGCAAATGTCTTTTACCCAGAAAGCAGGCAGCAATGATGAGCGTCGCAGACAGGAGCAGCCGCATCAGCATGACCACGGCCGCTCTCACACTGAAGCACAGCTTCCGCCACAGAGCATCACAACGAGATGCTCAACCACGGCAGCCCTGACAAACCAACAGTGTTCCCCGCTTCCATCACCAGCTGTGCGAAGCCTCCCCACCTCCCCTACTAAATGAGTTCTGTTTAATGAGATTACCACAGTTCAAGCGGTCAGGCATGAGCGGGTGCCGTGCTGGATGGGAGAGGGGTCACTTGCTTTGCTTGCAACTTGATTTCAAGCCAAGGCTTGGCTGACTTCTCCCCTTTGTGGGTGAAGTATTGCGCCCTGTATCACATACACAACGCTGCCCCTCATGTAGGGCGTTTCGCAGACGGGATCTCATCCACAACAGAGCACTTTCAGTATATGACATCAGAGCACATTAAGCTTGCTCTTAGTTCAACAGAAAATTCATTGGGCTTTTTCATGTTGATGCCAGAGCAAAGAGGAGAAAAAGGATTTTATGAATTTGTGAACTCTGATGTTTCAGGGGAAAAAAAAAGTGAAAAGAGTTCAACTCACCCTGAAGTGCTTATGTGTTGAGATCTTGTGTTGTAAGTTAACATCCAGTGTTTCCAGGAAATATGACAGAATTCAGCCTGGCAAAAAAGGGCCATCAAGGCAAATATCCAACTCTGACTCCCTTAATATTTCAATTTGTGTTGCACTGACCCAAAGACAATGTACAGAATTTGACCCACAATATTAACTATGGAAGAGAATCAACAGATGTCCCTGATAAATGATCTGTAACTCTCACATTTGTTAGAAAATCAGACACAAGGACAAGTTCTTCAAAATAATTAATGATAGCTGGTTTTCAATGATTTGGGGATGAAAAGAAAATTAAGTGGATTTCAAGAAGTCATTACTCAAGAAGTTAAGTGCTACTCTTTTCCCAAAGCATGCCAATAAATGGATATGATAAAGCTGATAGAATTAAAGTCTTTAGCCACAGAAGCACTATACCTTATCACATCATCACACCTACATTTAAGTACCAAGCAGAACACGCAACTTCTGCAAAGAGATTTTCTTATTCTAGCCAAACCCCCATGTTATCAGAACTTTCTTTCACCTTCTGCATAATCAGTTCATGCGGTCAGGTTCTTCATCAGCCAGTGAGAGACACTGAGAAAGACCTCCCACCCGTGTCGTATCCATTTGCATGCATGCACATCACATACAAGTGTTTGCATAAACAAAGCTCCAAGAGGAAGCACGACCAGGAAGAGAAACACGAGAGCCTCTCAAAGCACGTCTGCCAAGATTGGCTCAGGTAATATTTGCTTGGTAACAGCCACAGAATTTATATTCAGGAAAGCAAATTAAAATATTTCATTTGATCTTCTGTGTACCAGAAGACTGAACTCCAGTCATCCACTGTACCAAATAACATACTTGAGCTTGGCTAAGCCTAAACTAGTGTTTAGCTAATATACGTTCTACTCTTGGAGCAACAGACTCTCAGCCTTTGAGTATCTTCATTGCCCTTGGCAATTTGTTCCACAATATAATCAATAAATTGCATTTAAAATGTGCCCAGTCTCTAATCTCAATATGTGTAGCTTCAACTTCCAATGAAACACTATGTATTCTCCTGCAGATTAAAGAGGCCTTTAAGCACCGAAATTCTCTCTGAAAGGGAAAGTGACTACATTTAAATCACCACATAACCCTTTTTATAAGCTAAATAGAAAACGTCGAAGCATTTTGTCCTATCTCCAGATAATTTCTATAACCTTACACTCACCATTTTAAACACGTTTTCCAAATGTAATAAAAATGCAAACAGTAACAATAAAACGCTGTCTGATCAATCCTTCTTCACCTCTAAACACTGCTTTGCAAAGTTGCAATAGATGTGGTAAAACAAGGACATTTGTTTTACACAGTAACACCAGAACAAGGGCAGGAGCATCAAATCAGATAGCGTGTAGCTCTCTAAAGTGGAAATAGGATATGCTGTATAAGAGCATAAATTAAAGCAGCCACGCATGCAGTGAGAGCACACTGGCACTGGCCAGGGCTCTCTGCTCAGTCGATCTCTGCCTGCATTATTATTTTACTATCTTCCACAGCCTCTGTGGATTATAAAATGAAAGGGCAACTTGACTGACAGGGTATTAAAAGTCCCTGCAGCTCTCCAATCCAGTTTCAATCATTCTCTCCCCATCAAGCTCCTGGAAAGTTACTCTGGGTATAACCTCTGGAATTTACCCTTCGCAGGTGACCCCGGTCCCTGGGATCTCAGCTGGGCACTGGCTTCTGGCACAGCTGAGGAAAGCTCCTGGGCATCTGTTTGGCAGCATCAATCCTTTTCCTACTGTAACAAATTCACACAACTCCATTTTCTGTCAGTTGCTGCGAGCACACAAGTGCTGCTTTGACATAGCAAAAAAAAAAAAAAAAAGAAATGCAGCTTTTTTTTCTTCCCCTCCTAAGGAAAAAGAAAAAGTGAAACTAAACTGCTCTCCCTTTTTGGCCGTGCTCAGCACTAACAGATGCTCTTTCCTAAGCCTGCTGCAGCAGCCACACAGATGTTGTACTTGTTTTAAAGTTTTCTCATAGATTCAGTTATTTTCATTCTGGACTAACCATTTTGTGGCAGTAAATCTGACATGAGAAGATGACCACCCATGCCAGCAAAGTGACCTCTGGTGAGAGACATTTCTCTTGTGTTTTAGAGCTTGCAGGCTCCTTCCAAAAGAAGGAAAAAAGACCAAAGTTGAAGGCTTCTTAAAAATGCCTTACAATTACCCATGCAGAAAAATCTGCTTACTTGCTTTATATCTTTCCAGTGTAGCCTTACAGCACTACTGGAGGCTCTAAGTCAATAAAGGCTGACAAAATCCTGGGCCAAATCTCACCCTCTTTATTCATTCCAGTAGACTCTCTGAGCAAGTGTTTTCAAATGAAGGAGCAAGCTTTAAGATGCTGCCCACCCCATAAATTAGAGGGGCTACCAGACACTGCTAAAGCTACCCTTAAGCGCTGTCAACAGCAGTAAAGTTCTGCAGGATACATTTCTCTTAGTTTGTTCTCCCTTTCACAACCTTTTTTTCTATTTCTGCTCTACGCCATTTGATTTATTCAAGACCCACAGAAGAAACATCAGGGTATTCGAAACTAAGCTCAGTGAGAGACAGCAGTGTCAGAACAAGTCATTAGCTCAGACCTTAAATCCAGGGTGCACAGTGAATTACATTCACTTGCAGAGATGCTGTACAACCTATGGTGATAAAAAGACAGACATCAACTCTACAAAGGGACAGGCAGCATAAATCTTCACAGCTCTATCCATTTCAGCAGCCAGGCTGTGTTCTGATCCCATTTACTGCAGCATAAATGCATAGCTTTGCAAATGCAACATTGCCCCCAGCAGCACAGAACGAAGCTTGTGGTCCTTGTGCTTGTACAGGGCAGATCTGCCCACCCTGAACACCACAAAAATCCACCTTTTGTTGCACTCAAAGCTACTGAGATCAAACGAAATAGCAGCAATCGGTCCACACATTACGTATCGTTTTGAACAATCAACCTGGACATTTCTTTTACGAGAAGGAGTTATTTAAAATCTGATCTCAGCCAGAAAAAGCTGAGTCTTGAGTGGATTTTGAGCTTCATCTAAAGCCCAACAGTAATTAACAAAATATGGTCTTGACTTGCACTCCTTGAGGGTATTCATACCCAGCAGCATCTCACAGGAGCAGTAAGTCCAGCGTGCATGCAATAGCTTTGCTCAGCGAGGACCGTGTTACTGCTCTGCCATGGATGAAGTAGAGTGGGTATTCAGACAAATAACTGTCATAAATTTGTTTTAAAATATTCTTTCTAGTAGAAACCCAACAGGCTCTGGAAAGTTCTCAAGTCCATGTGTTACTGAGTCCTATGTAGGGAGTTTCCAATTAGAAGATGCTACGGGCACAGAACTGAACTTCAGTCTCCCAGCAATTTCAGCCAGAGCTTTGGTAATCATACCCAGAGCTGATGGAATCCTATTGATGACATTGGCACTCGGATGAAATCTCTTGGGAAGGAAGAATGCAAAATTAATATTTTTTCCACCCCTATGAAACATGAGCTTTATATACCTAGCCCTGCTGATGTATAATAATCCAAGTTATCTCAAATAATGATACAATTCTGGGCAGCTTGCTAATACAACTGTCTTCAATTTCACTTAGCAAACATTTAATTTGTCATCTGCTAATTAACTAAGTAACTGGCATGTTTTCCAAGATGTGACAGCATGCAAAGGAGAGCTCTAGACCCTGGCGGAGTGGTGTCTATTTTAAAATCCAACTATGCACAGCCTTTGGCCCAGAGGGTGAGAGAGAAATATCCCAACTCATCATGTCCAAAATGAAATCTGTGATTGCAATGCAGACAAGCATTATCACTCATTTTTGCACAACAGCCAGGGATTTTTTGATCAGAGCCTTAGCTTGCAGCTTTCAAAAACACTCTCTCATTATTCCTGTACTCTTCTCAGCTTTGCTACGCACTTTTAGCTATCACTTTACATCACTCCTTCAGTAAACACATTCCACATGATTTCCATTAGAAGACTCGGTTGCAGACAAGTAGCTGAGCAATAACCACCATTACAGGGTAGGTTGTTTTTCACTGATCCATCAAAGAAAGTGTCTATACATGGATTTGTTAAGGGTGTGTGACAAGTCTAGCAGGACTGTATTTTTAATCGGCAATTCTTGCTCCCAAGAATGATTTCCTCTTGCATTCCTGATATTTTCTCATTTGAGTTGATCTTTATTAAACTGAAGCTTAATTCGCACAATCTATAACCCAGAGGAACACAATTTTTTCTCCAACTTGCTGTAGTTTTTAGCCATTTTGCCCTGATCCATTTTAATCAGCAGGCAGCAGAGTTGTTCTGCCCTCCCAGTTAGCAGAAACACCTGGGAGTGAACTGGGAATGTATTAATTTTTCCACATAGCTGCTGGCTACAAACCCATATTCATAATACAACATGGAATATCTGGCTTTTATCAAAGTATGAAGGAAAAATAAACTGAAGCAAAGATATATGCAAAAAACATTAAATTAATGAACACTTTGTTCAGTCCATTGGCACACAGCTATTAAAAGAAAAGAACATTTACGTTATACAACAGCTCAGTTTGCCAAACTCCTCCCTTGCTGCCTTTATTATTATTACAGCTATCTCTGCTTGGACAGGAACGTGCTCGTCATACTCCAGCCTAACCCTCAAGCGAAGCTGTACAGTCAGGAGCTGGTGGCTTTACAACCTTCTGCCATTCATATATCAGCTCCAGCAAAAGTTCTGAAAAATGCATTTTCATACAGCCCCTGTCCAGTCTGAGACCACACCTTAGAGCAACCAGGCCCGGTGTTCAGGCTCTCTGCTCACCAAGGAGATCTCCTCCAGGTCCTCCCTTTCCCAAAGCGAGATACGGACTAAATGCAGGGACAGGGTAATCCAAGAGTATTGAGAAACAATGATAAAAACAGACTATGGAAACCAAGACTTTTCCATAGTTCACTATATACACATACATCTAATTCCCAGCAGGGGATTATAATCTTAGGAAGAGCAGGAAATGTTGTTGTCAAGCCTTTATGTTAACAATGCTACTTCTACGAGTCTGTACAGTAACATCCCTCTGCTCTGGTTATAGAATGGTTATAGCTACCAAGCACAGGACTAATACCCAGGGTATTTTCACGATCTTCAGGAGTGGGCTGTGTGCTAAAACACTCCCTGGTGCCATGAGGCTTTACGTCATCTTCACAATGCGACTGGAGAGCTCAGATGAAAGATGCTGTAAAGCTCAAAGCCTCCTTTAGCAGTGACAGAGAGGTCATCCTGCACTTTCTGCCAGACTCCAGACCGACGGCAAAGCGTGACATGAGAATGCCTCCGAGGACCCAACTGGAGGAAAAGTAAGAAGTGAATCTCCCATCGCAGACACACACACTACTCTGTGACAGAGGAAACAAACACAACACCATTCAGGTGGACTGCAAATTAACGACTGTGGCATTTTACAATGGTCAGCTAATAGCTCTGCAGGCTATTATATTAACAGAACTTAAATACATTAAAAAGGAAATTAACTCCTCAAGGAATGCCAACTCTTACCTGCTCAGCTGTATGCTGAAGTTAATTTATTTAAAAAGGGTCAGCAAGTCTTGGCTTGGAGAGAGCCAGCAGCTTTTACAATTATTTGCACTGGCCTTTCCCCCCCCAGCAAAATCCAGGACAGAAGAGAAAAATGAAGAGAAATCTCAGCTAGCCCTAACACGTAGATTGAACTTGACTACAGACATACACAGCAAGTACAAGTTACACACAAACAACCTTAGCACTGCACAGTGGCTACACCCAGCAAAAGAGCTGTCATCTCATCATGCCTTCTTCAGGGTTGCTTTTACATTAGTGTCAGTACTGCACGTTGATCATCTCTGAAGGCTGAATAATGAGCACTACATTGTAATTTTTTGCTCCAAACAGTATGGAAAGACACAAGCTCAGTTCACCTAAACTGGGCTTGTGAGGGTCACTTGTAAAAGAGCAGAAAAAGAAGGTATATGATACTGGCCTTAATATAACTGAATACTTGGCATATTAACTTAAATCCCTTTTACTTTTTGATTAAGCTAACGGGCCTGCTGGCTGCAGAGAAACAACCCACTTACACTTCTGCCAAGCCTCCTCCATGAGTAGTAACTTCTTGCAGAAACACAAGAGAGACAAGCAGAGCAGCTGGGGTCAAACAGGCCAATCTGCAGCCATAGATGTTGCTAGAAGGCATCTTTAATCATGATCAGGCTCCATTTGCCCATAAAACTTCACTGCCAGCCAGTCTAGTCTTACTTTTTCCATCTGCAGACAACACTGAGCAGCACTGCATCTCATCCACACCAGTGCCAGACACAAGAATCCCCAAACTCATTTGTACCTCCATGAGCTACTGTGCTGCAGGCTATTGACAGTTGAACATATCTTATACTATTTTACCATAAGTAATGGACCTTAAATTGTCTCCTGTTGGCCTTCCACATCAAGACAGAGTAGGAAGAGCAAGAACCAGAATGAAATGAGGCTATAGCTCAACCTCCTCCACAGCTGGGGAGTATCACTCTGGGCAAAGCTAACTACACAGCAGAAAGGAATCAGTTATGTATTGGTTTTGAGAGGTTTCACTGGTTCATCAAGTGTTGAGTAGCAATAGCTTATTCTTCTAGTTGCATTAAAGCAAAATAAATCCTTATTGCTCAGAACAACTTTTAATGCAGTTTAGACAGAGTTATTACTGATGAGGTCTTAGGTTCAGATGCAGATGTTTAAAGAAAGTAACCAGCTCTACAGTGCTGTCAGTGCTAGAAACGGCTCAGTGGAAGACTCCTTTATTTCTTTAGTCTAACAAAATTTAGACCTTTAATTATGAAATAAAATACATACATGTTTAAGGACTTGGCTACAGTGCGAGTAAAGTGATATTACGCTTGGAAGTCAATTCTTTCATAATTTCTAGAAAGAGATTTCACAAATGACGTGCTATTTGGAAGGAAGAGTCACACTCCACTTACTCTGCAACTAATTGCTTGTGCCACCACAAGCAAATATTTTAGAAGGTACCCACAACCACCGGTTTTTAAGAAGTTCTCTTTACAGTTGAGAGTCCAAGGCAAATGCTCCTGCTGCTGATACAGCTCTAGTTTACACAGGAATGGAAAGCAAAGCCTATCGTATTTTCAGAGAACTGCCTTCTAAGCATATTCTTAAGGGACAGTGAAACTCGACAGAAAACAACCTTTAGCTCCTGCCAGCACTTCACACGGGCAGCAATGTCTCTACACAGAGCAATGTTTCAGTAGATTTCCCTCACTCTCAGGTAAGTCAGTGCTAAGCAAGAAAGCAGAAATCCTGATTAGTGTCACATTAACTCAATTTCTTGTAAGCTTTGGCAAAGTTAATTCTGTTTGAGCCCTGTGCATGAGATGGCACAAGCTGCGTTCCTACCGCAGTGCTATCTGTTGAGCAGTTTTCAAGTAACAGCCACATCTGTCCTCTGCTATAACACCAAGTTCATTCTTGAATTCAGCAATGAAGAACTTAAATTCAAGTTAATTTCCTTGAATTTTTGGCCTTCGATTTACGTGGTAAAGGCCCATGAACTTATAAAATATCATACTGCAAGAGAATTTCTAGAAACTGCTAGTATTCGCACACTTGCTTACATGCACCAGCTAAAGCGCAGTCCCACATGTTTTGTATTCACTGAAAACATCTTTGTCTCATCGTATTCCAGTGACTCCACCCTCACGGTGTCCATGCATCACAGGGATTTTATGGCACGGAAAGAAACAGGCTAAACTGAAAAAGGAAGATAGTGTATATGCAATGTCAGTCTTCCCGCAGTACTTTTCCGTGTAGTTTGAGCATACTAAGAAGTTACCCAACAACATTTCTGGTCGGAAAGCCAGTCTGATGGAAACCAATGCACTTCTGGCTAAGCAAACAGGCAAGCAGAAAACTAATGGTTTGAAGCGAATTGAAAACCAGATATCCCATTTATCCCACTGGCATGCTAACAAAAGCATTGAGAACAAGGTTAGAGAAACACTCAGAGTCTGAGTCTCCAAAATATACCAATATTTTATAATTATATTTCATAAATACAAATGTGGTCACCAGTTTCTGAAGTTAAACATTCCTGCCTTTAAGGTAACTACTCGACAGTGAAAGTGGATTTCATATTCTAGACACAGCCAGGTCCTTTCCATACAGCCTGACAGCTTACCCAATGCTAACTGCAAGCTCCCTTAGTCCCAGGCTGACCTCTTCTGACCTACTGAAGAAAGTCATTTTAAATGGTCCTATTTAAATGGACTATTTGCATCGTCTATTTATCAGGTGGAGAAATTTGATGTTACTAACATTATTTAATCTGAAAATGAAGTTGACATTTTCGATGCAACTTTGCAGATATATTAGATTCCAGTGTTAAGCTAACAACTCTGCTTTATTTTTACCATAG
>Ga0181612_176268_pt1 | contig 11352 bp, 4 predicted proteins | sample HoacroProtozoa21_FD_119630 | JGI IMG/M metagenome (GOLD analysis project Ga0181612, IMG submission 119630) | Hoatzin crop microbial communities from Cojedes, Venezuel. Combined Assembly of Gp0051906, Gp0051904, Gp0051908
AAGATACCCCCAAAGGGTGTCGCGGGGGGGGGGGGGAAGTTCACTAATTGATGGTACGGCCAGAATGGAGATGCCTTCCACTGAAGGGTGGGCTGGAATCTGTCCTTAGTTTTCAAAATGAGAGGTAGTGTAAGACATGCAAGAAGGAAGTCCTGCACTATCCATAACATTCTCCTGCAACAGACCAAAAGCTGGTCACAGTACTGAAGGAAAGACAATTATTATAAAAAACAGCGATACTTTTTAAAGCAATGAGTGATTTTAAATATTCATTTTAATGAAATATTCTAGTAAATAGAAATACTGCAAATGCTCAGTACTCAGTATAAATCAAAGTAAAATACAAATACAAGTAAAATATTTAACGTTTCATTATAAAATGGTAATATATACTACAAAAATACACAAACACGAGTTATTAATGCATTGATGGAAAGGCATCCAGCTGTAAATGACATTTCTATACAACAGCAACAAAGAAAGGTGACTAATTCTTTCCCAGCAACTTGGCAAAAAAATTTTGAAGTAGGAAAAACATTTAATGGAGCTTTTGCAAAGTAAATTTAAAAAAAATGGTTCTTTACACTCCTTAACTTTTTGATAGAGTTTTTAAAATATTTTTAAAATCTGCTGCTAGGAAATTGGATCCATACAAGTAAATACTACAAAGTGAAATCAGTGAAGCCATGCTATTTTATTCTCACATAAATGTTTGAAATTCTCAATTAACTTCTATTATTCTTCTCTTAAGCTGTTTGAGGGTTTTTTAATTTATTTGAATTTATTTTTTTTCTGTTTAGGGAAATTTTTTTTGTAACAAATATTGTTCAGATACTTGCTTTTTATCCTGATATCGATTTGTTTCACTATAAGCTATACCAGATATAATGTGGAAATTCAGCCTGAAGTGGGGGGAGGCAAAATTTTAACAGCCTGCAATACAGCGTGGAAATTAGCCAGCGTGTTGGTTACGACAAGGAACAATTACTTGTGCATAGCTTGGTCTGACAAGTGCTCGGCATCACAGGTTACCACAGCTAATCAAAGGAAGCCTCGTAATGCAATTGCAAACCTCCCACTTCTCTTCCTTTGCGAGCACGGGGATGTCAGAGTAATAGCAAAGCAGCAATCTGGCCATTTGAAATCATTTCCCAGATGTGATGCAAACAAGGCAGGAAGATCAGGAGAATGAAAAGTAATAGGAGATAGAAGGAGGTCAATGATACGTATTTGCTACAATCAACTGCTAGCATTTTGAACAATTGGTTAGATACATTCGTTATTGGTTTATAAGCTAGTAAGCGCTGTTGCTGTTTTTCCTCTTGCTCATTCAGGTCTTCCTCCAGATGCTTTCTCAAGGAGACAGAAAATGTATTCTTCTATTTTCTAATTTTTACCAGTTGTAGAAGCAGGGCTGGGAGTATTGCACCTGCCAGCCATCTGAACATACAACATATTCTCCTGAAAGTTAATATCAAAGTAGTAACAGTTTGTAATTCCACAATCACATCAGGGCTTCAAAAGCATCATTTATTTTAGCATTTGGTGAGCTCACTCACAAAGTGTCTTCTAGAAAAAGTATCAGACTGTATTAGTCAAAGTAAGCCGTCTGACATCCATCAGCTCAGTACCAAATGCTTGGCACAGCTGAATGAGAAAATATACTAAAAAGAAGGTTTAAACCCTATTATTTTTTATTACTATTTTCAAAAAAATGTGACTTCTTCCCTAAAAATACTGTTTCTTTTTCTTTCATTGAGATTTAAAATTAAAAATGAAACCTACTTGAGCAGCTCCTGTGTTTTGGCAACGTTCAAGGTAAGTGCAGAAGAGAGAGATTTGAAGTCACTTCTGTGTAGTTAAGCGAAGGTTAAAATGGTCCTAGAAAAATCTTCCCCTCATTTTCTGGTTACTCTGAATTAAATGGGCTAGAATGATGCCACAAGGGCTACTGGATGAGCCAAGATTAAGCTAAATCACTTTAGTGATACTGGTACAGTGTAGAAATGTCTTTTACTGCAAACCTTATCAGCTGACAACTAGTAGCAGTGCAGAGATACAGTGGAGCTAAGTTCAGGATACTGTTCCCTGCTGGGAAGGAAATGTCCTCTTTGGAAGGTGAGGCTTCTGAAGATACTGTCTGAACTAAATATTTCCTACTTAAAAATTGCAGGAATTTCATCCCAGCCACCCTGTCTGGTTTCTGAACGGGCACTTGATGATGAGCAATGGAATTTAAAATAAAAAGATTTTTCTTTTCCCACTGGGGTCTATCTGCTAGTCCCAGCACAGTCGTATTTTAGTGAGTCGATGCCCACACATCTCCTGTGGTCAATTAAAGTGTAAAAGTGAAGAGGAAGTATTGCAAGTATGAGAGAGCATGGAGAGGAATGTGAGGTGGACAAAGCTGCGGAAAAAAGTCCGGAGCTTAAGGAAGGCAGATTTGGGTCTGAAGTTTGTGAACTGGAGGGGATGTAGGTGGGGAGAGCTAGTGGATGCCCCCAGGCTGAGGGTTCAAGCTGGCTGAGGGGTCGCTGGTTTAGTCTGATGTCCAAACAGAAAATGTAAAGAGGAGGAGAGGGCTGTTTCAAGTAGAACTGAAAAAGAATAACAGAGAGGTTTAAAGTGACTGGGGAAAGAGAGTGGGAACCACTTCGCTAATGTAAACTTTTTTTTTCAAGTAAAAAATGAAGTCTTCCTTCATTTCCAGTTATTTAACTTTGTTTAGCATTTTGCTTCCAACTTGTTATTTTTTTCCAAAGAAAGGCATTTCAAACTGAAATTTGATATTATTTTACTATTACTCTAACATGTTCCAAAATGCTGATCTAGAAAAAATCCAATATTTAGTATCTTTTTCATTTAAAAGAAACTGATAGCTGAAACTGAAAAGAAAGAGAATAGAGAGATTTTCCCCTCACTTAGTCCACAGGGAAGCTAGTTACCAATCTTACAATTTTATTAGTTGATAAAGATTTGTCAACCAATGGGTAAAATTTCTGAGTACTTACTATGAAAGGTAATGTTTATCCATAGAATACATTTTTCTTTTTCATAGTATTTTGCTCAGAAGCTATAAGAAGAAAATAAATTAATATTAAAATCTGCAAAACTATATTCTACAAGGAAGGAAGCAGCAAAATGGGGTGCCTGTGAAATACTATTTCTGAGGTGGTGTTACATGGTTTAATTAAATGATCACTTCATGCAGAGAGCGGCCCTCCCACAGAAAGGTTTGAAAGCAGCTCGTACTGAATGGCCTTGCCTTAGAACCCGCTCTTCTTTAGCTGAAAAATATGAATACACATTTGTGATGGATTGCAAGGCAAAAGCTGATCTCGTGGTCACGGAACGTTACATGTCACCTGAAGAACTGAGCAATCAGTTTCAGAGTTTTTGATGTGATTCTGGTCAAGTCTCTCAAGCCCAGGTGTTCACAGTTGGCTCTGCTGGGTTAGGTAGTCTCTAGAAACACCTACAGCATTACGTGGGGCAACGCTCTCTGTCTTCAGCCTCCTCGTGTATTCCAGATTAGGCATCAACAATTTCTAGGCTAGTCAGACAATTCTAGAGTTGTAATTCTGGGCCCCGATAGGTTTATTTGCAATGTGAAATACTAAAAAGTCATGCCCTCGGTGCCACAGAACTGCCTACGGCAGAGCTGATAATGTTTTTATTCAGTGCATCGTTCTAGTGGCCCACAGTAAGAAAGGTCAGGCAAAATCTATTGATTGTAGGAGATAAAAATGTGTAGTGATTAACTACCTTTCCTCTAAATAAGACTGGCTCTACAAAAACTAAGTATTTGATCATTAAAGAGAATATCCTCATATCTAAAAGCAGGATACTGAGATACAGTTGCATGGGCAGCCTCAATTATTGATGGCATTGTCAGCTTTTTGATTGGTTGATACAGCAACCTCATTGCTCTTCACATACCGCTCCTCATTTTAATGTGCAATAATAAGAACATGTGTTAAAATAGTCTGACACTTTGCACGAGGATTAACACATGCGGACGCACCTCTTTAAGCCAAAGTAGTACTTACACATAGAGAAAACATAGAAAAATGAGGAATATTATCAGCATAGACACGGAACCTATTATCAAATTATGAAAGGAAGTGGTGTCTGAATTTGATTATTGCCGATGTTGTTACTTATTTGTATTGCCGTGGCTTCGACAAGCACTTAGACTGTGAGAGCTCTCAGACACACTGCATTAGACGTGGCATAAATGGAAAAGACTTTTCCTGCTTCCAGAGAACTTACTGTCTAAGCATAAAACAAAAGCAACAAGGCAATGCAGCTAATGGCGGCCCACGACAGCACCGGGAGCACCGGTCAGCACAATCGCAAACACCCTCCTAGCTTTTCGAAGGTGTCACGGGAAGGACAATCTCTGAGAGGCAGTTAGAAAACAAGTGAGATAGCTAGCGCTGTGATTTTTATAAAGAATTTCTTCCAAGTGTGAGAGGAATCGTGGGAAAAAAGGCAGAGATATGCATTTCAAACTTGAAGAGTTGGCAACGTCGACTGGCATCATATGCCAGGCTGACATGGGTGTTGAGCTCCTGACAGTAAAAAAGCGATGACTGGCAGCATGGGGAAGGGCAATGGGAGAATCCTTAAAATGAAGACAAGTAGCTTCACTTTGGTAGCAGAGAAGAGGCTGCCAGAGGAAGAAACTGCTACTGCCAGGGTGCCGGAAACGGCCAAAGTGGCTGGCCGTAAAAATGCAACCTTCGCAGGAAGGCGCGGAGAGGTTAGCAGCTACGTGAAACTGAACTGATAGGTTTCTTTAGCTGTTCTTTTACTTTGTATGATAGAATTCCTTCTGACAGATATTACAAGTTTCTTGTTCTGAAATTATTTTGAGACTTTATTTTACAACAGAAAAATATAAATGCAGACTTCTAGTTTTGCCAGCACATGATTTCTGCTGCTGGTTCTTTATGATTTTCCATTTCTTTGTGATTAGTGTGAAAACAGAAACGCTGTCTTTTTGCAGTATGCATATACAAAGGGTTTCACTAGTTTTTTTCAAATTCTGAATGTTTCAGAAAGAGGAACTACAGCTGTGTGCTTTAGAAAGCTTCCAAAGAGATTTATGTTGTACAACGAAGCTGGTTAGAACTGTTGCCTTTTCCGTTTTGCCTTGTTGCAAGTCCTGTTCCCAAAATCGTGGGACAGCTTTGCTCTGAGTCAGCAAATGCGAGAGCTGGCATTAGTGCTGAACCGGGATTTAGGCTTTCGAAGATTCCACCCTTTGTCTGAATCCAGGGACTTGCTATGATGTCATCAACAAATCATAAGCATTCAGTGGTCTGATGACAATTTTAGCTTTTTAAAAAATCCTGCCGTTGTGCATCTTCTGTTGAAAGCTTTGACGAATACCCTGGTTCAGGTCTAGTCTTGATTCAGTGTAATTCCGGAGAATCAGACATGCTGTGTGCAATTACACTGCCATGAAATCAGCAACGCAAATGTTGCACTGATATGGCAGTAGCTGAGAATTAAAACGTTAAGATAATGAAAGCAAAAGTGATTTCATTTTGGTTTTCATCCTCCATTCTACTTCATTTTTCTACTTTTAAATTCCTGAAAAAGAAAAGAACTGAAAGAGCTCACGCATCCGGGAGCCATGGGGGTTTCAACATCACCTTAGCTAATACATGCAGTATTTAATAGACAAGTGAAAGAAAACAGATACGGAAGGTTGCAAGAATATGATGGAAGGGACTACAGCAGTCCAAATTTATCTCAGTGCCAAAACTGCCTCCACTGTTGGTGGTTCTCCAACGCTGAGGTGAGATGTGTAAAAGAGCACAGAGTTCCACTCAAGCTGCTGTGTTTCTGCGTGCGCAGACAGAAGTCACATTGTTCTGAATACGAGATGAATATCATAGAATCCAAATTTAGGTCACTCTGTCTGAAATCAATTCTGTTCAGAACTGCTACTTGAGGGCAGAATTATCTGGTAGAAAATTCTTTTTGTGTATAATTTTCATTGAAGACATTTGGAGTTCTCCATATTTAGTTTCTAGTGATTTAAGAGCTCTATATAGTCAATTCAATTTCTTTCAGTTTCAGAAAAGAAAAAAAAAAAAAAGACTCTGTATTTTTAATGTGTAGTCAACTTTTCTCAAGCCAGAAAAATGAACAGATATGAACAAAAAATATTTGGAAATCCAGGAAGAGGAACATTTGTGTGTCCTGAAATAACATAAATCTCAAGTTAAATAACTGAATTCTGGTCTAGCAAAGTTGATACAAGGGCATCAATAGTAGCACCTGCGGTAAAGTTTCCGATGGATCTGTCAGTGTACGCGGTTGCTTGTTTGTCACACTCTGTGTCACTGCCTTCGTTTTCCTAAATGGAAATCTCTCTAGAGAGGACTTGTTTTCTGCATTGTATTTTTGGTCACTTTTTAAAAGGTCATGCGGACAGGTTGTGATACAGTTAACACACCCGCATATTAACAGAACTCTTGATTGTAGTGGCCGTAGTGCGACTGGTCTGGCACCAGATGGAAGGATTAAAAAATATCTCTACCCAGTAAACTACCAGAGTTACCGTACTCTTTCATCTTCATATCTGAAACCTGGACAGTGGTGTGGTTGTAGAGTCGACCTACTCTGTACCTATGTCCTTGTCCCACAAAACAGTGGGTAAGTACCCCCGAAGTCTAGAGGAAGGGGAGCACACAGCTTTCTTCCCAACTAGCACTCTTCTTCCTCCTGGGTTCCTCCCTCATCAGATTGCACCGCTTTTCATCAACAGAAAGAGGACCCCTAAGTCATTAACAGCGTGTGGGGCTCCACATACGATGATACCAACATACACGGCATAGTTCCATACCAATACGGGAAATTCGCATTTTCAGCTCATGCTGTTTCTGGTGCACAACAGTCTTGCTTTGAAAGCCTAGCAGCATATCCCGTTTCGACAACAACAACAATTTTTTTTAAATCTTTCACTAAGAAGTTACATTCCATTGCCATGGAAACACATGATTAACCCTACAAACAGGGTTCAAACAAGAAATAATGTTTAAGAACACAGGTCCAAAACCAGCTGGACTTACACAGGTTGTTCCTCAATAATAATACACCATTTATATCGCTATAAAGTGAGATGTTCTGAGAACATATGAGAAGCAAGGATTGTGAAGAACAGTTATTTTCTCTGATTAGCTGATGTAGGACACAGGCTTTCAGATACAGGGTTCCTTCATCAGGATCCTCTGTCAGGTATGATAGGAAAGTACTTCCATTAAAAAATAAGATATCACTTGTCAGGGAAAGTGAATATATATATTTATGTATTTTAATTGTATAAAGAAGCACTGGAACATCCAAAGCTTTTGTGAAATCGGAGGGGAAAAGAGCTCTGTCTTGAGGCTGGAAAGACCCAAGAAAGCTGTGGACTAAACCGGGGGGGTTTTATAATATGAAGTTCCATAGTGTCTGCGTGTACACAGAGAGGTTGTAGCCCCACGGTAAATGTGCGACACGCTTCTGTTAGGCTCACTAATCCAGCTCTTCTGAGGCAACTCCTGTGCTGCCAAACCTCTGAGCCACTTCAAAGAACGACTGTTTTATAAAGTAGCAAAGACATGCTGGGGGGAAAAAAAGAGTTGTTTTATCCTCTGAATAGAGAACGGTACCTGTCCAGTGGTCCCAAAGAAAAGTACCTGGCTGAGTATTGTACGGAGCAGGCTATATTTAGGCCAGGACAAGTACTTAGTTTAGCATTCGCAGCCCTATGATGCATCAAGGCCTTTGCACTATTAGAAATAAGAAAGGGAGAGTTCCCTCTGCCAGGCACAACTCAGCACTTGCTTCTGGCGCTGCGCAGCCAGACTGCTGTTCAGAAAACAAGAACACCTCTTACCAGTGACCTAGGAAACACTAGATCCCAGCACAGAATAATCTTTACTCTCTCGTACAAGTATTAACAACAACAAAAAATTTAAAAAACTCTTTATTTATAGTTTTTCTGTGGATGAAACATGAGATATGCAGAAGTTCCTTGCAAGCAGAGGAATACCAAGAAGAGTTTAAACATTTTCTGCAGAGTAGGTGGAATAGTCCGAACACAATAGCTGTTGTAATGGCACTCATTTGGAGCAATCTGCCCACCTCCGTCATGACTCCACTATTTGTAGTGTATATCAATCAAACCAATGAGCCACAGCAACATGCACTTTCCTTTCTGGAAGACAAGGCACCAGCATGAGTTTTTAAATATATGTCCATGTTTGTTATAAACAACACGTACATTAGTGAGGATATTTCGGGATCTTGCGGTGCTGCTTTTCGATGCCAGGGCAAAACAATTAGACTTGAAATCTCTATTTTTAAGAGAGACTATATCACCCAATTCCCCTGTAAGTATCTTCAGCTACTATTTATTTTTAGCCTGCTACAATTATGCCATATATGATTTGATTATTAGGGTTAGCAGAACCATGGCTAATGGAATCAGTATCATGGCTACAGCAAGCTTTGTGAATTCTGCCTGCCAGTTTTCTGCATAACTACACTTCTGTCACTCACGCGGCACAGGGGTACTCTAACAATTAATTGTAAACCAGAGGGAAACTTTTAATGGACCTCTTCTTGAGATCTTGTGTTAAAAAAAGAAAAGTTCCCATGAGTGAAGTATAAGTTAGCTTTTCCAGGGGGAAAAAAAGGAATGAATTACATTTCTCTTCTTGTCCTTTAAATGAATAGCATAGTTTGGGTGAAATTATCGGGCAATTGCATGCCTTTTATGCAGATAATGCTATTTGATGAAAGCGGTGTTTTGATCTGCTGAGGATAATACAGATCCAGGGTTGGATTCATTGGTGAGAGTAAAGCTGTCTTCTGTGATAACTTCATCTCAGCATGAGGTCAGACGGGGAAAACTGGGATGGGGGATTAAAAAATGACACAGTCGGAGCAGTATTCAGTTCCCTGCTGTGCTCCTGGCTGCACACTATAGCTTATGTTTCTGATCTGTTATGGTATTGTCTGCTTTTCTCTCCCAGAGCAGAAAGAGATTGCTTAAAACTTTTCTTTTTTTCAGCTAGAGGGATTAGTTCAGTGGAGCTTTTTTAATTAAAGAAACTGTATCTTTTTCAATGTAATTTAAGGCTGCACAAGCAGGCCATCAGCATTCATAACTTAGCACTATTACCTGCCACAAAGCCTAGCCATTCATTTTACATTCCGAACAAGAAATCGCTATTAAGAGTTTTGAGGGTTAAAAATTGATAATTGGCCCTGTGATTGAAAGAATCACAGTTAACCATTATCTCCTAGAAGTTTTCTGTGGAGGAACTTCAGACGGCTTTGCTGTTAGTTTATCTGGGCTTTCTTAATTAAATCTCCACGACATCAGGAGAGTGGCTAAAAAATATTCTGATATGTGGAAACAGACCTCAGTGTATTTTCTCCAAGAAAAATATAAAAATATCCTTAAATATTAAAATGATATCTACTGACAATGCCTCTGTAACACCAGCAACTTCCTCTTTAGATCCGCTTTTATTTTCACTCCACAGATTTTCTAAAAATGTAACTAGTACCTTTATTAATTAGTAATAGTATGCAAATAATCAACACATGTTCGCGACACTTCACAATGCTCAGTGCGTATGCATGTCTGTAGAAGTGTGTTTACACATGTGTGCACAGATGTATATCTATATTCATATATATACACACATATATATTCACATATAGATACATATACATTCACACACACTTATATGTATTTTTCAGCTGAGAGCGCTGAATTTTCGGCTCAATTTAAACAAGGTTAATGGCTAAAACCTTCAAATGTTTCAAATAAGGCCCATATGGTGATCACTTTACAAAGCATACAGGGACTGTGCTTAGGTTGCAACATACACATTTCCAACTAAATTCCATGCCAGATCAATTAGAAACAGTTCTCCTGAGCAGACAGGAACAAACACAGATTGTTACCACTCTACTGCCTGAACTCTTGTCTTCCAAGAATGAAAGCAGTCATCCTGAATTCAATGTATTTTACTACCATCAGCCTGAGAATTTCATAAACCAGTAATATTTTAGTAAAATCTCTGTTTAGGTACATCAGACAGAGCAATTAACATCCGAATTATCAAAATAAACTAGCAGATCATGGTCCCTCATTAGAGATTTTCGTTAGAGAGGTATGTTTCCCAGGCTGCATTTGTTAGTGATGTCTTCTACTAGGAGGAGTACGTGGCAGGGTAGAAGGAAAAAGGAAAGAAGCAGACAACAGAAAAGCACATTTGGTTTCTTTTTTCCTCATTCTATGTGCTTATCTTTTATTTTCTTCAAATACTCTTTTCTGTAGGTTTCCTTTATTTGAACAGTTAATTGGTAGAATTTCTTTCAATGCTTTTTTTTCATACATCTTTCAGCCAGAGAACTATAAAGGAAAAAAAAATGTTAATTATAGGTATGAAACTTATTTAAAACAAGGCCTCTTTCTTCTTGTAAAAAATCATAAACCCTGAATAAATGTGACTATTATGTAAACCTCTGCATGCACATATAAAGTCTGTATATTGACTTCTGAATCACTATAAATATTCTATCCTCCTCCCGTTAAGGGAACGTACGGCTAGTTACCCCCCAGCTGTAGTTTGCTGGGAAAGTGTTGTACCAGCAAATGCAAATCTTGAATTTGTCATGGCCTCGTGTGCCAGTTCACGCTAACGGCAATGACGGTATTTTGTGATGGCTCCTACTTATGAATGCAAGGTGATTAAAATGATTATGTGCTTGATTTTAAGGCCACAAGTTTAGCTCAGGCAGTGCTTCCCCATGCGGTATTAACACTGTGTGAAAGGCATTTTTGTGTTCGGAACCGCACGCGCACTCCTGTGCGTTCTTCCCACGCAGCCGACGAGGAGGGCCCGCGGTTGCGCGCAGCCGAAGCGCGTCGCGCTCACCAGAGGTCAGCTTCCCCTGCAGCTTGGTCTTAGGCGGTGGAACACAAACTAATGTAGTGGAAAAGCATGACCCCCATTTAAAGGTTGATTTGTATGATAATCAGTACATTTAGTGGTTTCGGAATGGACGTGTGTAAGGCCCTATCTTGCTTTAATTAAGGTAATTAAGACATATTTCCCTCTGCAGACAGCTATTTAATTTTATGGCTTTGTCAGTGATCAGATCAGAATATTTGGTTTACAATTTTACCTCAAGCCGGTACTGGGGGACAGCGCTCCTTTCCCGCTCCTCCGGCCTGAAAACCGCCTCCGCCCCGCAGCTCCAAGCGTGTCCCAGGCGTTCCCCCCCCCCGCACTGGGCAGCCCGGCCCCTGCTCCCCAAACTTTCCCCGTC
>Ga0181612_109335_pt1 | contig 11351 bp, 10 predicted proteins | sample HoacroProtozoa21_FD_119630 | JGI IMG/M metagenome (GOLD analysis project Ga0181612, IMG submission 119630) | Hoatzin crop microbial communities from Cojedes, Venezuel. Combined Assembly of Gp0051906, Gp0051904, Gp0051908
CATGCCTCTCCTGTGCTGGGGACTCCAGAGCTGGATGCAGGACTCCAGGTGGGATCTCACCAGAGCAGAGCAGAGGGGCAGAATCCCCTCCCTCAACCTGCTGGCCACGCTGCTTTTGATGCAGCCTACATCGAAATGATGTTTCCCCTTCATAGTCTATAGACCTCACTCAATCAGCAGTTCTGCCCAGCAAAGTGCACAATGTCATGTGTGGGACATTAGAGGCATTTCATCCTGTGTGTCTTTCCCATGAACAGTGTAGCGGAAGTCTTAAACTTCTTGCTCAGCTGAACAACAGTCTAATGCAGACTTCCCTGCAGTTAGAATATCCTCTGATTGAAAAAGAGCTGAGAATTATTGATTACCAGCTAAAAGAAGCAGAAGTATGCATGTGTCAGGTGATGACGACCTGCTGGGACCGCATCAAACAAGTGAAAAAGTCAGTGTGTGATTTGGAGCAGAGAGTTCAGTAATCAAAGGACAATGTTAGATCAATCCAGGGGATTATGAATGCTTGGATGGAACATGCCCTCTTTTTCAGGAAAGGTAAAAAAGAAGCTCTGTTATACCTGTTATACCTATACAAAGGAGAAAGGCTTGCTAGAATATACAAAATGCTGCAAGAAGACAGCTACCAGATCCATCATCTTGTTGAGGTAATGGCCAAGTGAGCTGTATTTTGATGCAGTGATACAGGTGTTAAATATTTGACTATTAAAACTTGGTGACTTGTAGATTTTTATTCAATTATTTGTGTAATTGCACAAACGGCATGAAAGCTCTTAAAGACTGACATATGAAGACAAATAGGGAGAAGAGAGAACAATTTTGGCAATGTCTGAGGAGAACATTAATGCTTTTAACAGTTGGTAGATTGGAAATGACTGGCAAGCTGCAGTTATGCTAGTGCTGCTGTCTCATTTTTGTTACCCTGAGCTTTGTTGTTTCTGTGATCCCTACAGGTAAAATAATTTCTGCAGCTCAGAATTGTCCTGTTTCTTGCACTATATATATTGTGAAATAATTTTGATTTGAAATGTGAATATTGCCTCCTGATATGTGTAAATAAAAATAAACAACAGATAATTCACCAGTTTACTTATGAATGCTCGATCGAATTATAATATCCTTAAATATTAACTGCTGCCATTACATGACTACAAGTGGTATATGGTACAGTGACTGAGTCAAAGGACTTAATTTGGATAAGACGTGAATGCAGAAGCAGGTTTTTTGGTCTCTTTGCCCCATTTTTGCTAATTTTTTTGAGGTACCTGCTTCTGTGTCTACCGCAACAAATTTTTGTGTCTGTTATCAACATTGATCTTAGTGTTACCATCTGAAGAGTATCTTTTAGTTCAGTTTCAGACCTAATTTTATTTGTATTATTGTCTTTGTTTATTCTATTGATATTTATTTTAAAAGATGAAAATAAGGTTTCTTGTTAATCTTTAGTTAACTATAAGAAGGGTTGATACCGCAACGCAGAAGAAACATGCAGAAGTATTCTTACAAAAAGTGGATATTCCGTCAACGTTGCTGTATTTTATGATAGTTTTCTGCCAACGTGTAGCCTTTTCAACGCAGCGATACCTTCACCCTTGCGCTGAGTTTTGCTAGTATAAATGTGAGGGTGTTGTTTTGCAATATAGATCAATTATATAAAATAATACTGAAACAAGGAGGTGTATTGAATGGAGACCTACAGTAACGCAACCACATATTAAAGGACTTTTCAGTTGTTGTTTCTTTGTTTGCTTGTTTAGGAAAATTTAAAGCTCTTCAGAGCAGTTTCCTCCTCAGACTCTTGGAAGATTTATCTAGAGTACATTGATGACATTGTGGTCGATGGTTTATATAACACCATAATGCATTCTTTAGACTTCTTTTTGGAGAACACAGAAGGTTGTTTGAAGCCAGCTCCACTTTTTCAAGTACAAATGATCCTTAATGGCACAGAGATTCAATTTAAACCTTCTCTAGATACAGAGTCTGGTGATGATTTTATGACCTAGTAGATGAACTCCTGGGTGATGTTTTTGGAATGTCTTCCCAGGTGGAAAGGGTAGCAGCGCATCTGGGATCAGAACATTACCAGGTACAGCATCTCCACTTGTGTTTGGAAATAATTAATCCAGTTAATTGTAAACTGGAATAAGTTTATTTTTATTTGTAAACTCATTTAATAGCATCAGTCTTCCAATCCTGAACCTCATCGGTTCTCTCAGTTACTCAGTTTATAGACGTGTAGTTCCCATTCTTTTCCAAAGACTTACTCATGCTTTCACACACTTTTGCATCCATGAGCAGCCGAACCAAGTTGCCCATTTTACTCAAAGCTAATTTAGATTAGCTGAATAGTTATCTCTTGGTTCCTGTGCTGTGAGCTTCCACCTTGGGTACCATGTTGAAGTTTGTAAATCTGCAGGTAGTGGAAACTGAATCTCATAGACAAGTAATGGAGCATCCACTAAACTGGTGGTCAGAATTATATACAGTCCATGAAAAGATCAGCTTTGAACAATTTGCAAAGGGTTTGTGTTCAATTTGGTTTTATGCATTCATATAACAAAACATAAACCAAAATAGGAACAGCTGAGACAGTTGTAATTTTTCCTGCTAATAGATCTCTGGGAAACAAGGGTGGAATTCCAGTCTTTCAACTGCATGTAAATTTAACTGATTGATATTACTGTCTTGCATACCGAAATAACAAAACTTTTTTTTTTGACGCCTAGAGTGATATGGACAAGCTGTTTGATTCATCTGTAATCAGGCAGCAGAGTATGGAGAGAGTGGCAAATGTTACCAGCAAAGCCTTGGAGCACAAAAAATCTCTTGCTAGCTATGCATCTCTCTGGCTGGAGGATCAGTCCAAGTTCATGCTACAATTCCTTCTCCATGGCCATGGTTTAGCATCCACAGAGATGCCTCTTACTGACAAATTCTCTCAACAGCCTCCCACTGTTAAACTATTTAAAGATCAAGCAAGAGAGTAATTGCCTGTTTGGGGTGGAGGGAATTGTAAGACTATATGCATTCATTTCTCTCTCTTCTGCTCTAGATTGACAACTATGAAAATCTTTATGTTCAGATAAGCAAGTTTGAAGACTCAAAAATTTTTGAAAGTTGGTTTAAAGTGGATGTGAAGCCTTTCAAAATGAGCTTGCTAAACACTTAAGAAACGGAGCTGGATGTTTAAGGAGTATCTCTTGAGATTTGTCATTGTTAGGTAAAATTGAGTGTGTGTGTGCATGTTTACGTGCACTAAAGCAATAACTGTAAGCTTGGGGTCTTCTTACATGTATTACTTCAATGAGATGGGTTTGCAGCTTTTGTATTGTTATTTTCTTAGTGAGTTTTTAGTTCTTGGTTGTTGGGTTTTTTTCTTTGAATTTTTTTTCCAGATATTGTAGTTGCTTATCCTGTTGGGTTAATTCTCAATAGCAGCACTTGCCATTTCTGGAAGTCAGGACCAAAATCTCTTAAAATGATATAATAAAACTATATTATTTTTATTTTATTTTATAAATAATTTTTTTTTTTTTTTTAAACAGTGTAAGTGCCACTAGTAGCACCAGTGCATGTTTATTCACTATGGTAAGGAAGGTTTACTCTGTTCATGATCATACCTTTCTCTCTTTGGTAGTCTGACTGATTTAGAAGAATTTATAAAAGTGTCAGATTCTGGACTTCAAAGAGAGATGACGGAGGGAGATTATTGTGTGCTGGTAGAAATCATGGGCCACCTCTTGGCTGTGAAAGAGAGGCAGACAACTGCTGATGAACTCTTTGAACCTTTAAAAGAGATGGTTGCACTGTGAGAAAGCTATGGACAGAAGATGCCAGGCGAAGTTTGTGCCCAGTTAGAGGTACTGTAGCAAAAATAATATATCATGTTTCCGTATGTGCGTATATGGTCCCAGAGTAGCAGTACTTGATCTCAGCGATGCAAAATAATTCCATTCTCCTCTTTCCTCTCCTTCTCAATTACCAGCTGTAAAACCAGGTAGCTCTTCTTATGTTCTTTAAAAGAATTGTTGCATGTGAATATTGGAAAATTAGTTCAAAAAGAGATCTGTTACATTTTGTTCTGATGAGGTCCGTAGTTATTTTTTGCTATTATTATTTTTTATTGATCAAATCACGTTCACATTCATAAGCCTCCTCCCAGGAGCTGAGCTATATGGAAACTCTAGTGAGTGCATGTTCCTACGTTGCTTCACCTTCGTTAACATGGTTAGCAGTCGTTTGGGGCTCTGCTTGAATGTGGGTACAAAAGCTGGGATTTGATGCCTGCCAGGTGATGCTGTCTCTCAGACATTTCAGCCACTTGTTTCTGTATTATTCTAACCCACACCCATTCCAGCTATAATTGCATTGGGTAGCAAGTGAAATTGGGGGAATTAACCAAATTAAACAAAACTTGGCGGTAGGACTAGGTGAGAAAGCACTGCAGCTGCCGTGGTTGGTGCTGACACTAAAAGAGCTTAGTAAGCTGTGGCTTTAGATCAGCACCTACATATGAGAGACCTCTATTTGGTCTGTTTTGGGAGATGCAGTGTACTGTAAATAGTGAAAAATAGAATTGGGTAGAAGTTCAGTAAATGTTTTTCATCAGATAATCTAATCAGTCAAAATGAAGACTTCTCAGTAGTCGCAGTGAGTTTTCCAGTCCACAGTGGAACTCCCATTTCTGTGTCTATCTAGTCCAAACCAGATTGAGGGGATGACCAGGAAAATAAATCTACGATTTTTGATGCATACCTTAAACTAGTCTTCTAGTTACTGTGGAGTGACTTGGATTCAGGCTTCTCTTTCTTGTACTTTCTGTTGCCACAGACAAAGAGCCTGCCAAGGTATTTTTTTTCATCCTGCTGGAATGGCTCTTTTCACATGGGTTACTGAATGTTTTTTCTAGAGATCTTGGGGAAGACTGTAGAATGAGAAAGCTATTTCCAGCTCAGCTTTGTATATTTGAAAGTGTATTAAAGCAGCAGGACTGGAGCTCTCTGTTTTGCTGTGTGGAAGATTCCCAGTGTATTTTTGAATGAAGTTTTATGTGATTATACATAAAATAACTGAGTTTGTTTAGTTCAAGTAGCTTATGATTACCAATGATCCATAAAATAAATTTTTTTACAAGTGACAAAAATTCTAGTAAAAGCTACGACATAGTTAAGTAAATTCTCCACTATAATTTCTTATTTGTAGGCAGGTGTTGGGGTATCCTTACTGTTAATACACAATTTTACTGATGTTTTTTCTGCCATATGTAATATTTTTTCTTTAGAGATAATTTTACTTTGTTAAATAGGAATTACCTGAAAAATGGAATGCCGTTAAGAAGAAAGCTGTGTCAGTAAAACACAAAGTAACTCCTCTTCAGGCCTCTCAAGTTGCAGTTATCAGAAGAATCATAGAAAATGCACTTTACTTAATGTACGTTGAATTCTGTGGTCAGTCTTTTTTATCTCTGTTTTTTTTTTTATGAGAATGTGAACAGTGACAGGTGTCATTACTTGTGTTTCATCAGGGGAAGCAGATGGAATTCGGAGAAAGATTTAAAATGGAAGTTACCTTTCAGTTTGGTGCGGAAAATGCATATGCTCGTCTTGGTAGGGTAATGGGGAATCTCAGAAAAACATATTTGCTTCTAATCTTTCAGTACTAAATTTAATTATATTTTTATGTAAATATTAAAGTATTTGTGGGTTGGGGTGTTTTGGTTTTGGGTGGGGTTTTGTTGGTTTGGGTTTTTTTGGTTTGGGTTTTGGTTTTTTGGGGGGGGGAGTTTTTTGGTTTGGGGTTTTTTTTTGTTTGTTTTTTGTTTTTTGTTTTTTTTCCAAGAAGCTGGTATAATGCCAGCACCACCAAATCTAGTTTTCCTCTTTTTTCTCTTCCAATATTACATATGCTCACTGATAAAACAAAAAATTTCAGAACTTGCTGGTATTCTTTATTCATGTTCTTTTAAAAAGTCACCCTAATGTGCTCTTGAATACAGTAGTCTGAAGTGGAAGATGTAGTGGATCTTTTTAAAATAGTATGAAGGAACTTTGTTAAACACATATACATCTTTAAAATAAGGAGAAGTGATTTAAAATGTTAAGAGATTAGCTACAAGAGTATAAATTAACTGTTTTCTATGCAGCTTTTCTTGTTATGGTTCAGATATAGAGCCCTTTGTGTGTGTTTCTTTTTTTCTTTTGGAAACAGTGCAAATGCAGTTTTTTAACCTCTTTTTGCAATAATTGCTGTTAGCTTTTCTTATATTGAATCATATACACAGGATCCGTAGATTTCAATGCTGGGTTTAGGTAAGCTCAATATATTCTGTAACTGTACTTTATTGACTGCTCTTTTCTTCTTTAAGGCAAATCAAGAGCTTGAGATGCTGGAAAAGGAAATGTTTCTAATGCAGGAATCTGCAAAACTATTTGAAGTAGCTGTTCCAGACTACACGCAAATGAAACAATGTCGAAAAGAAGTGCGGTTGCTCAAGAAAGTTTGGGATATTGGTGTTTATATTAATGCAAGATTTTAAAAAAATAACTATAAATTTAGGATATATTCTGAGTGTTATACTTTTATTTTGATCCTGGGAGTATTTATAGTTTTGATTTAAAACAAAAGTTTAAAATACTGAAGTTTTTCATAATCTTTTTGTTTTTGAAATTATAGTTGCTGTTTTAGAATACCCAATGTAAAAATATCTCTGTTCTCAAATTAACCAATTTCAAGATAATCCCAAAGTGAAACAACTTTTGTAGTTTAATTTTGAGCTTTTAATACCAATAACTTTCTTGAATAATTAAAATCATTGAGTAAAAATTCAGAAAGCCAGAAAATTCCACCTCAGAACTGAGGATTATACATTAGAAATCTATAGAAGACCAGAAGCAAGAGTCCAGAAAAGTCAGTGAACAGACCTGTACAGGAAATCAGCCTTGTAAAGTTCTGTTTACCTCAAGAAGTTGTTTTTCATAGGCAGTTAAAAAAATATATACTAGATTTTCTTGTCATAATTGTTTGCCTAGCATTCGTATTGCCAGGAGGGGGTGCAGGGCAGTTTCTGCCACATCTCCCAAGTGCATCTGTCTATTATCAGTGGATGTAGATGTGTGTTTAACAGCGCAAGAAAGGTAGGTAGGTATGTATGTATACCTAGCAAAACTGAAGTATGAAATTGTTTAAATGCTTGGATTTTGGGTTGAATTTTGAGAAGTTGGATTATTTTTTATGCCTTCTAGGTAGTGATGGCGTAGGGTTGGAAAAAATAAGGCCCAGGAGCTGTTGCTGTGTGATGGGCTTTCCCCCAGCATCCATTTATCTGTTATATAGCAGAAGCTTGTGTTCACCAAATGTTGTTGACACTTTTATCTGTACGTTCTGTTTCAGAGCAGCGTTGATGATTGAGCTAAAACCCAGTGGAGACAGATTAATGTGGAACAGATGGATGTGGAGCTCAGAGGGTTTGCCAAGGCAGGTTCCGTAGCTGTCTCTTTCTGCAACTGATCTGTCTTGGTGCCACCCCTTCCTCGCTTGTCCCACCCACTTTGATGTTTCAGTGGATTTGTTACTCATGTCCAGACTGAATGTTCTGGAACATGTTTTGTTATGGGGGCTTTTCTTTAGAACTTTATTCTTCTGAATGAGTTTCCAGTCCCTGTGGATGTACATGGTAAAACCATGCTGTCACTTCTCTGAATTGAGGCAGTATGTGGAAGAATAAAGAGGGTAACGTTTTATGGCAGGCTCCACCAGATGAAAGTCATTATTTTTAAAGATGGGTGGAATGTGCGGAGGTTTATCTGTTCTGCTCTTAGATGTAACTCCAGAGTGCTGGGAGTTGCAGCAAAGGTGCTCATTTTAAAAGGGAGGGCACTTTCTTTATTTGAAGTATTTGCAATCTTTTGTTGATAGTAGCCCTGCAGAAGACAGTTTCACTGGGACAAGGGAAGTATGAAGCAAAAATAGCAACAAAGGCTCCCAGGCTATTTGCAGGACACTGGACGAATAGCTTTGATTCATAGGCGGTATAGTAGTTGAGTATGGAAGGAAGAAAGCCTTGAACCTAATGGGGATAAAGTTTATTCTTCATTACATGTTTGTTTCATTCAGGATCAAATAGGTTTGGCTGCATGCCCAAATAGTAGTTCTGTAAGAGAAGAATCAGACTTACAGCAGATGTCTTGGCTTAAATTGCTTCAAAATTATGGACTGTGCCTAGCCAGTTCTGATACTGGGGGTTGGCATTCTGTGACAGGGCTGGTAAAAGCTAGGTGAAGGTTAGGATAACTGCATTCTTCTGCTGCTTTTGCATCACGCGCTGTGGCACGTATGCCAGGTCATGGAACAGAGAAGATGCTGGTCGCTGCCTGTGAGCTGATCACTTGTGTCATGTTCATCATGCTGCAGTGTGCATATGAGTCCTTCTTACCCCTCTGAAAGGTGGTTTTGAATGTATTAAATTTATGGATACTTTTATCTGCAGTGAATTTATTAATAAGAAAATTAGACTTAAATCATCAGGGCTGTGGTAAAGCAAATGATTCGCTCCAACTGTGATCATAAAATCACTGTGTAAAAACAGCATTAATACAGTTCCATTACTTTAATTACCATACCGGAAAGCAGACTTCCAGAGGCTTTGCTTTATCTGTCACATAAACCAATGACCCCAATAAAATCTTCCCTAGTCTTGCACTAACTACAGCGATCCCAAACACCTGCACATGAAATAAGAAACATGCTTTCTGACAAACCTCCTAAATTTTTCTGAAGGTTATCAACAAGGTGGCTGTTAACAGCAAGTAATTAATGTAATTCTTTTAATCTTTGAATCTTCTTCCTTAGGAAATGCGGTCTTTGGATAAAGTTCATTCCTGGGATGTATATGGAGGCTTAGCATTAAAGCTGAAGAACCTGATGTCGTTACTGAGGGTGATATTGGAGTTGCAAAATTCTGCAGTCAGAGACACTGGTACCAGGTCACGAATGTGACAGAAGTATTTGACCAAAAAGATCCTGGTGATGGTCTTTCATGCTTTACTCATAGAAGCAGCAGTAGTCAGGAAAGTGGTAGAGCTGCTGCTGCCAACTGTTCAACACGTAAGTGGAGCAGAGATTGAGGTTTCGAACAGAGGCATCTTGTGGGTTCAGAAGTGAATTAGTGGTCTCTACTCAGACAGAAGGACCTAATTCTCTGAAGGCAGACCTACCTTGCTAAATTAGAGGGTTCTTTCGTACCTGGCTGTCTCCCTGCTGAGCCTGAAAACAGTACTAACCTTGAAAGTTTCTCTGTCTTGTATGGGACAGGGGAATACTTCCCAGTAATAATTTCTATTAAATATTTATAAGAAAACCAAGCAATGTGGCAAGAAACTTTCCTGGATAGCAAAAGAGAATGTTTCTTAATAGTCAACAGAGGAAATGATAGGAAGAGGGAAATGGAAGTGAGGAAAGAAAGGCCACTTGAAACATCAAGTTACTAGTAAATTTTTTTGAGAATTAGTGCATAGGGAAACTGTTGATCTGACAGTAGACAGAAAAAAGAGAGGCATGTAAGGAGGGGGAGAGATGTATACGTTTTGCACAGCGGTTGATCATACAGCTACACAACCGAAGATTTTTCTGTGAAACAAAAAAAAAATTATTTCAATTTCTCAGAAAGAATCCCAGTGATTTTGGTTCCTAGGCTATGACACGGACCAGTTGTAGGTTTTCAAACTTTGAATAAAAAATTGTTTAGCCATTTTGAAAAAAAAGAAATTGAAGTTCCATTTTAAGTCATTTTAAAGTTGAAGCTGGAAAGCTGAAAGAAAAGCACAGAAGAAAGTGAGTGTAACAGAATGTTTCCATTCCAATATACCAAGCATTTTTCACATACAGTTTTAATAAAAGCACATTTTAAATTATTTTTAATGCAGAGAGCTCCTAAACAGGCCTAGCACAAAAATTTTGTGATTTTTTTTTAAACAAGAAATGAAAAACTGTTCTCTTTTGAAAGCCTTCATGAAAATCTTGAAATTTTTTTTTAAATTGATATCTTACAAAGCAGTAACAAAATATGGCCAATATCCCCACACTCCCAAAGATTTCTAGTGTGCAAAAACCGTGTCTGCAGCTTGCATCGACTTCAATGGCAGCTGTGCAAATGAACTTGCCTTTTAGTGCTGTGATACAGAGTATGTCACAGTACAAGAAAAAAATGAAAAAATACGGTAACAGCATCAAGAAGTATTTCATCTAGGCTGATTAAGTTCATGGGTTTGGTGCAAATCTGAAAGTATATCCAGTATCTGGAGTGCATATAACTTATTTCGTTGTTTTTTTGAATGGATACTGTTTGAAAACTTTGTTATATGCTTATGTGTGATTTTTCTTATTTGTCTGCTTATTTTGCTCCCTGCTGTCTCTTTGCCTTATAGGTCAGGCTTTTAGTAGCAGAAGATACTACCTTGACAGACCTTCTGGGACTCCAGCTTCATAAAGTAGAAGATGAAGTCCAAAATATAGTTAACAACGCTGTGAAAGAGTTGGGTACTGAAAAGGTAAGAGGTGCCCATTTCTTTTTTCCGTTTTTGCAGAATAGTATGTAACAAAGTATTTATTTGATTAAGTTTTGTTTCAATAAATTAATGATAGAAGTGAATATTTTCATGTGACTTACCTAAGGAGCAAAATTCACAGCCTAATGTAACTGACTTCTTATCTGTGGTATAGTTTACTATCACTATGAGTTAAATACAATTTAATTAAAGTTCTCAACTCAAAATATGAAACTGAAAATATGAAATGTGATATGTACAGACAGATGTTATTATTACTCTTCTTGTTCCTAGATTTTGACAGAAATCAGCCAAACATGGGCTGCCATTGAATTTTCTTATGAGGAGCATCATAGGAATGGAGCTCCTTTATTAAAGTCAGATGAACAGCTGCTTGAAACTTTAGATAACAATCAAGTAAGGATTTAATAGAATTAATAGAAACACTGGAATTAATAGAAACACTGTTAGTATATCAATATTATTCACTCCCTTGATACACTTTGTTAGTTAAAACATTTTTCCTAAATCTTTATTGCAGAGAGTTGTTTTCTCCAGATGTTAGTCCTGGGAAATTATGTGTTATATATTCCTGTCTCCATGTAGGAGTTAACAAAATGACAGCTTTCTAAGCTTATATTTTCTTAGTTGTTGGTTTTTTTTTATCATTTAATAATATGCTGTCCATTTGCAGTGCTTAAAGATGTCTTCTGTTATGATATACAATAATAACAGGTTACAGGAGAATTTTTTAAAACTCTTCTTAGCTCTAGTTCCTCTATTTGATTAATTATTTTC
>Ga0181612_111483_pt1 | contig 11351 bp, 7 predicted proteins | sample HoacroProtozoa21_FD_119630 | JGI IMG/M metagenome (GOLD analysis project Ga0181612, IMG submission 119630) | Hoatzin crop microbial communities from Cojedes, Venezuel. Combined Assembly of Gp0051906, Gp0051904, Gp0051908
GACTTGTAAGTGTCAGGGTAGCACAGCAGGTCATTAACTGCTTCCTCCTGGATTATGGGAGGTTTATTCTGCTCTCCATCCCTATCTTCCAGCACTGGGGGCTGAGCACCCTGGGAATAACCAGTCTGACTGTTAAAGACTGAGGCAAAGAAGTAATTAAGTTCCTCAGGCTTTTTGTCATCCTTGGTGGCAATATTGAAACGGGATCTCCAGCCTCTCAGTGCCACATGCTGAATCTTGCATAGCATCACATTAAATAGAATAACTTCAGCAATAAGTATTGAGAACACCTTGACTTCTCTTTCTCTTTTAACCTTTTCATTAGTTCTCTCACCTCAGACATTAGAAATACGGCTTCAGACTTTCAGATAGAAGTAAGAATTGAATGTGGTTCCCTCATTACTGGGCTAGTAGATATAAAGGACACCTCATGTAGGGACCATGGAAGCCCTAAGGGCAGAGTAGCACAAAGTTTATGAACCCAAAGAGGGCTTGTATATTACTTGGGTTTTGAGCCATTCAATCATTTTAGGGAAATGAAGAAGTTCACCTTTGGAAATCCAGGAGTCAATGGACTTCAGGTCTAATCTGAAGGATTAAGCCATAGCTGAGTGGTAGTTTTGGCCGTCTGAAATCTGGACCTCAGTAAGAAGTGGCCAAGAGCTGTTGAAGTCCCATCCGTGTTCCTTACCCTCATTCTTGGTCAAGTTGAAATGTACTAGAGCAGAACTTGTGTGAGGAGGTGTCCCCATGCTGGGATCCCTCTGAGGCTTCCTGACATCGCAGAACAGGTAGAGTTGCTCCCTTCTTCCTCTTCGCAGCCAGAGGAGAGCCTGAAGATCAACACGCTGCCCTGTCCTTTAAGTGCCTCTTTCCTTGGCATGTTTCCCACAACAGGGAGATGGGCACAACCCCTTAACCGTTTGGTTATGACTCTGAATACTTATCTTTATTCAGACCTAGGGTTCACAGGAAGTCGATTTTCTAATTATAAAACAGTAGTTAATCCAGCCAAAAGCTTTTAAATGAGAATTGTGATTTATTTGGCTGGCGTATAGCTGTTCCACATTACCATAATTAAAAGGTACAGAGCAAATGAGCTTTTTGCACAGCCTCAACTGATTTGGTTCAAATTGCAGCTAGGAGATGTATTGCTCGTTAGTGCCTATCAGTATAGCCATTAGTCAGCAAAACTCCTCGTTTTGTATAACCTTACCAGGGGGAAACTTACACAGCAAATTCCTTCTTCTTTTCATGTGTGCTAGACTGAAGAGTTTAGTTTCTACTCTAAAAATAACAGTGGACTTATTCTTTTCTCAATCTGCTGTAAATCAGGAGTGAATTTATTAAAATCTCTGGGCTGATATGGACAGAAAAAACAGACAATGTTGGGAAAGAATCCAGCTTAGTATTTCTGAAGCTTGTTTATCATTGTATAACTGATCATGTTTATCAAAAATGCATAGCAGTAAGCATGTTCAGTGTTAATAAAACTTACTAAACTGGTGACATGGATGCTCACTGTGGTGATTTAATGTTGCCATTATTTTTAACTGTCTGACCTTCACTCAAAGTTGTTCAGTGATGGAGAACCCATGGCCCCTAGCAAGAATGTTCTATTCATCTCCTACCTTTATAATTAAACATTTCTATCTTACTTCTAGCCTAAACTAGGCTATATTTAGTCTCTTCCATCCTATCTTTGTCTGCTGGGTTAAAGAGCTCTTTATTATTCAGTCTCTGACATCCCTAATGCTCATTTCCTTTGTCTTTAGATCAACTCCAGGGATGATAATGGTGTGATTGCTGGATCCTGGGACAACACGTACACTTATGGGGTCGCGCCTTCAGCCTGGACGGGAAGCGTGGACATTCTCTTGGAGTATTACAGTTCTAAGCAACCAGTGCGATACGGCCAGTGCTGGGTCTTTGCCGGTGTCTTCAACACATGTAGGTATCAGTGAGAAAAGCTCCACCCTTCTATATGATTCTTGCATAACAGAGAGAGCTTTTAGGGTAAACTAGCTAAAATACTTCCTGGCTCTGCCGTATTCAGGAGTAAATAGTAGAGATACTTAAAAACATATGGCTAAAATAGATTATCTTTAAATAAACTTTTGGCATCTCCTTCAATTCAGCTGCTCTTCCTCACAAATCTGTTAACTATTTATTTGTTCAGTAAAATGTATTCAGTGATTCACAGTGGGTGAGTTTGGGAGACAGAAAGCTAGTCTTTTGGCACACTCCACCTTTCTGCTAGGAAATCTGAGATGAACACGAGGCTTGTTATCTAGACCTGAAACATGAAACTATTCCCAGATATGAGATCTGTGATGGTGTCTCTGCTCCAGAGAAGCTAAATCTCACTACTGAGGATTGTTCCTAGCAGGATTGATGTGCGCCGTCACAGCACTTGCCTACTGAGCACTGTTAACATTTTCTATGGAGTTTGTGAGCAAAAACAATGAGGAAAATGCTGGCCTGGATTATGAATTGTCTAGCACTACAAGGTTAAGTTTAAACACGCTTGCTCAAACTGGAGTTCCAATGTTGCAGCTTGTAAAGCCCAGCAGGGAAAGCAGCATTGGATTGGTTAACAGCAGCATCCCAGATGAACGCTACTAATACACTGGAACACACTGCAGCGTATTAGGAGTCAAGAAAGACCCTGGGAGTGTAAAAAATCTGCAGTACACAGATAATGGGGACCAGACATTGGAACCAATGCTTATGCAAGTGGTGAGGTAGAGCTAGTCATGCAGTTACTATGCTTATGGCACTGGCTAGTAGAAGAAGCTGAAGAGAAACCATAAGTGTCTTTCTTAAGCCCAGATGATCTTCCTTAGAGGCATTTACAACATATGCATTGAAGTGTCAAACTGGGGGCACCCGATCCTCTTATGACCAGGGCGACACAATGGGTATTTCTTCAGGCTTGGAGCCTACTTTGCATCAGGTATTTTTCAGCCACAGCTGAAGGTCTAAGCTTTGGCCTTTGTATTTAAGATGTGAAAAGGAAATCACAGAAAAACTCCTTGTGAAACCTTTCCCTTTTTAATCTGTTTCAATACAGTCACATGTTGTTGTCTCAAGAAATAGTATTATACTTCTTGTTACATTATACTTTTATCCAAAATGAAGGATATTAATAACCCATCTTCTGCAGCAAACATGGAAATTGTATAATTAATGACAAGTTACAAGACTGGTTCTTTACCCTCAGGCAGCCCTGGATATCTCTGCGTTTTCACTTTACTTTTGGCTGTTTTGTACGAGTATGTTTCATTTTGTATATAATTTTCCTCCAATCTCACTAATTGAATTTCATAACTCGTTTTGGTTACCTGAGGTGGTTCAAAAGCTATTGAAAACAGTAAGGACCTCGGAAATAAATCTGTATTGTGACCACCTAGCCTTCTGCTGGCACATGCTTCTCACAGCTACAACAGGAGAAGCGGTTTCAGGTTTCTCCTTCTCTTTCATATATCTGGAGAGGTTCCTGTTGTGATTTGGGGAGGTGCTGGCAGGTGCTCTGTCCATCGACACATGAAATAGTTCCTTTTATTCCTGGTGCAACGGGGTAATCAGCAATCACTGACACCTGAAGAACCTGAGAGACACCTACTTCCTTCACTGCCCGAGGTCTCGTGGTCTATTCTTAATGCTCCTCAGCCTCTGCACAACGCAATGGGTTTGAAAAGGCTCTTGCAAACGTTTCCTGTGGATGCAGTTCCTCACAGTGGCTTCCACCCGTTGCCTCATCTGGATTTGTCTAGATGACAGACCCACTCACTGGTTCTCCCACCTTCCCCCTGCGCTGGCCCCGAATCACTGCTGCGCAGTATTTTGCCTGCAGGCCACCGTGAAACTGGGGCGAGTCAGAGACCTGGTGCTTTGTACTGCTGCAAGGGTTGCTGAAGTATAAAGGTCCTCGAGCATTATAAAAAGGAATAGTTGTCCAGGGCCTGATCTGATACATAGTCACTGGCACGTCCAGCTGCTGACCACTGCACAGAGAGGACAGCAACGGTCCAGACAGTCATGTACAAACAAAAGGGTTGTTTTGAGCTGGTTCTGTGTCTTTCTCAGCTGCCAATATTTTATCATTGTGACCAGTCCAGCTTTCCAAGGTTACTATTTGTACACTCTGGATAGTCATCCGTTAAAAATGCTAAAACATTCTGAAAAATGGTCATTAATCTTGAAATTGTCAGACAAATTATTTTCAATGAGGCCTGATGGCTCATGCGCTGGAAGCCTGGGAGGGCACTTGAATTAAGTTTAATCAATAGGTACATATGGTATTGGATGCATCCAGGTAATCTGTCATCCAGGAACTGGAAATGAATGTGCAGCGCTACACTTTATTGGGAGTCACAGCAGTGACACTAATGAATACACGAAACCCAGCAGCAGCAGCAGGGGCCATTCAACGTTGCAGCATCAGAACTATTTTTAAATAGGATTTTCACTAAAAATGTTTTCCCTTTCCAGAAAAAAGTCTCTGTTTTCTGCAGAACCGTGTTGGCTTCTAAATCGGAAAACAGGAACTTTTTTTGGCTCAGACACAAGATATTTCCTCTGTTGAAGCTGAGATGATGTGTCACCCTGCAGTCGCGCTCCCGCCTCGGGGCCGTGGTCTGTGCCTATTTGTCACCCAGGGTGCACCAGAACCGCAGAAGCCTAACGATGCCCTACCGCGTGTCAGGCTTAGCCATGGCATTCCTTCGTATCCCGAATTTACCACTTGCCAGATGGGAAGAAGAGCCATCAGTGCTACATTGTGATGGTCTGAGATTTAGGGGTCGGGGCATTTTTGTTGTTGTTTTTTTGGATCCTCCTTTTAAGATCCTTTAAGGGAAGGGACTATTGACTCCAAAATACTATTACTTAGCAATCAATACAAATTATGTAGTGCATTTTGTTCAGACTCTCTAACTCTGACATTTCACTTGTAAATAATGCAGCTTTTCCCCCTTGTTAGCAATAATTTTCTGCTTTATTCTTTGTGTGGTCCAGATCCCTTCAGATGGCAGATGTTAAACAGGACAACTCCAAATCAGGCAAAAGGATACACTTTCTACTAATTTTCTTTCTAGCACAGTCTCATGATTCTCCTGGGTTACTGATACTAGGAGACCTGATATATTCCGCATTTCTTGCAAGCTCAAATATATTGTTCTTCATACCACGTTTGGTCATTCAGTGGACCAGATTTCATTCAGCACCCAGATTTGCCCTGAAACGCTACAGCTCAAGACTTTTCTAGAACGATTGGTAATCAGCTGTTTAGGTTATAACCATTGTACCATTACATATCTTGAATGCTCATCATTTTGGGACCAAATAAAATATTTAACGTATTCTATATAAAGGCAAATAGGAGGAATTATTTGTGTTGATTTGACTGAGTTTTTCCATTTTATTCCAGTTGTTAATAGTTTCTCTCTACTCATCCTGTCATCCATGAGCACAGTCTTCATATTTGGCCTTCTCTTCACACTTCTCTCTTTGCCACAGTTCTGAGGTGCTTGGGGATACCTGCAAGACTCGTTACCAACTATTCTTCTGCCCATGACAACAACGCCAATTTACAGCTGGACTTCTTTCTGGATGACGAAGGGAAAGTGGACACCAAACTTACTAAAGACTCTGTCTGGTGAGTTCTCCTGGCAAACGCCTTTAATGTGTCAACTACATAAGTAGTAAAAAACATGACAGCAATGCCTGTGGTTTATTTATTTCTCTGTGCATTAAACAACACTGCTAGCTTATGTAAAATAGAATGAATGGATTCTTAGCAGGCTGACTAATATGAAGTGCTTGTCATGTAAAGAGATATACCCAACGGGATCCCACTGCTAATGTTTCCATTCAGTATAGTGCACATGTAAGCACACTGGAGGAGAGAGGGAAGGAGTTAGTGCTCCTTAGGGCCAGGCCATTTCTAAAAATGTAAAGGGGTAGGATGGACACTTCCATAAGTCTGGAGCCAGCCTCAACGGGATACCTCAACATCTACGGAAAAACACCCTTCTTGTCCTGCTTCTGCCCAGTTCCCATATTTGTAGGCTGGTTTTACATTGTGTATATGCAGTTACTGTTGCAAATAGGTACTTTCGAAAATAGATTCAGTTGGGCTGAAAAGCAAACAAGCCAAAGTATCATACAAATTACTGAAGTGCTGTTACCAGATTTATAAAAAGAAAAGTCCCTACGAATAAGAAATGGAATCTATGTATTCTTTTGGAGAAGACAGCGCTCTAACCTCCTTCTCGAAGCCTTACTGTCTCCTGTCTGACAGAGGAAGTGTAGCGCTTATTGATTATATGCTCTGTTCAGTAGAAATTATGTGTGGGTTACTGGGCCTCAAGCCTCTCCTCCTGAGTGAAGCAGTGAATGTGACCTCTGTGTATATTCTTATATTCAGGAGATACTTGTCCTATTCAGTGTTAATATACCTGATTTGTATCAATGATATCTTCTACTCATCAGCATATTTCCTCATCAGCATGTTCATTAACAACTTGTATTAAAACTGTAATAAACCCATTCTGTGGTGAAGGAAATGACTGAACCTGTTGCTGTAACTTCTTTTATGTGATTTCCATAATCTGCTACCAAGAAGGCATCTAAGGAAAACAATTATGTGCATTTACATCTGAAGCTTGTATGACAGCTTCACAGAATAGTCGAGACTGGAGAGGACTGCTGGAAGTCATCCAAACCCCTTGCTCAAAGCAGGGTCAGCTAGAGCAGGTTGCTCAGAGCTGCGTCTGGTCGGGTTTTGAGCATCTTCAACGATAGACACGCCACAACCTCTCTGGTAAACTTGTGCCAGTGCTCAACCACTCTCACGGTAAAAAAGTGTCTCCTGATGTTCAGACAGAATTTCCTGTGTTTCAGCTTGTGCCCGTTGTTTCTTGTCCTGTCACTGGAGGCCATTGAGAAGAGTCTGGTTCTGTCTTCTTCCTCCTGTCTACCTACCCAGGCATTTATACACATGAATAAGATCCTATTGAGCCTTCCCATCTCCAGGCTGAACAGTCCCAGCTCTCTCAACCTCTCCTCATGTACAGCCTCTAGCATATCAGCCATTCCTGACAGTTTTCTGTACCAGCAAAATTGCTGAAGGTGTAGTAGGTCTCATCATCCAGGTAATTAATGAAGACATTAAACAGTATTGGATGCATTATCAATCTCTGGGGTACACAGCTAGGAACTAGGCTCCAGCTGGAGTCCACACCGGTGATCACAACCCTCTGATCCCAGTAATTCAGCTAGTTTTCAATATACCTTACTGTCCACTTGTCTAGTATATACTTCAGTGGTTTGTCTATGAGGATGTTCTGGGAGATGGTGCTAAAGTTGAAAGAGAAACCAACCCCCATGCGCTGGTCTCCTGTTGCCCACTTAGCCATTCATTTCATCACAGAAGGCTATCGGTTTTGTCAGGCACTGCTGGACCCTTGTAAATCTATGCTGACTACTGCCAGTTACCCTATCCTTAATATTTTTGAAATGTTTTGAGAAGAATTTTCTGTATAACCTTCTCAGGGATCCAGGTGAAGCTGACAAGTCTGTAGTTCCTTGGGTACTCCTTCTTCTCTTTCTTGAAGAAAGGAGTGACACTTGCTTTCTTCTAGTCCTCAGAGACCTCCCCCAATCACCATGAGATTTCAAAGATAGATATGAGTGGTCTTACAATGACGTCAGCCAGCTCCCTCAGCACTTTTGGGTCCATCCCATCAGATCCATTGGACTTCTGCGTGTTGTTTGTTTAAATATTGTCTAACTTGTTTCTCCTCTACAGATGGTAAATTTTCGTTACTCTGAACTTCCACACTGGTCTCAGGGGCCATGATTCCCGAGAGCAAATATTAGCAGTAAAAACCAAGGCAAAGAAGGCATCAAATACTTTGGCCTTTTCTTAGCCCTTTGCCACCAGGTCCCCCTGGTTATTTTCTGCACATAGGGATGGACCACTCTTAAGCTTGGAGGATGTGGCCCTTGAAAAACAATTAGCTCTTCTGGACCCATCTTCTATCCAGAACTGCCTCCCATGGGGATTCTTCCAAGCATGACCTTAAACAGGTCAGAGCCTACTCTCCAGAAGTCCAGGGTTCTCGTCCTACTATTTGCCTTGTTTCCTCCTGTTAGGATTCTTGGGCGTTCCCAGTCTACTAAGCTGCATCTGGTCTATGTGACAGCAGGACCTCAGTAGGTCTCATGGGGCTGGTCCTTCTACGGCTCACAGAGCAGTAAAGGAACAGTCATTCTTCCAAAACCTCCTTTGCCTATAAATCATGTGAAACAAGACCCAGTGACTGGCTGCCTCGCTGATCAGTCCATATACACCCAGTAACGGATCATTTCCGTGCTTCAGACTTTTTCCTATCTCATCTCTTCTCCTCCCCTTCTCCTAACCTGATCTATGGAACAACTTTCGCCCACTTTTGATATTTCCTTTTACTGCCCTACCTCTTCTTTTCCCAGCTGTTTCCCAAGATTTCTTACTTCAGTCCTGGTTTTTCCCATTCTTTTGGGACGAGGCCGGATCATCCGAACTCATCCTTGCTCCACTGAAACCCATATGCAACTTCACACTGGCATTTCATCCTCCCATCTCACATTTGCTTTTCTTTGGCTTGATTACTTTTTGAACTGCCTTGTTCATGCTTTTGTTGTCCTGGTGCATTTATTAGTACATGGTGCACATAACCCTTTGGGCATGACTTAATATATTACACACCTCTTTTCATCTCTCCTCTGTGTCCTTTCCCTTCATTACTTTGTAACACTCCATGGTAGCCCACATGCCGACTTTAAATGGCTTGTGTCTTAACCTTGATTTTATTTTTAATCTCTCTTTCATTTATTTTCTTTTCTTTTTTTTAAGAGGACAAGCTCAAGGTATTTATAATGATTTTTTAAAATGTATTTCTCACTTTTATTTATAATCTCCTGAAAACTGGAAGCAAAGCTCTTTTTCTTTATTAATATATCATTTCTATTGCTTTGTACTGCTGGAGCTGATCTGTCTTCAGGTTTTAAATACTCTCAGACTTCAGGGATACTTGGAGCCAGGATTTTTAGTCCAATCAATCTCTGAGTGTGGGGCTCCCTCTGAATGTTGTCTGACATTTATTTATTTTTATTAAAGACCATCTTCTCCCTCAGGATAGGAAACAACAACAGAACACATATACAAAATTACACAGACTTTGCAGAAAGTTATTTTTATAAAGCTGGCCGGATTTGGGCCCATCAGTACTGTCTCTGTCCGCTTACTTTGTTCTCCTTGTCTTTCTTAATGATGATATAAAGACTCTTAAAGAATATTTCTCTTGGATGGGAATCAAGACTCACTCCTACTGTGAGGTCCACACAGACTGATGTCAGTACCTCGGTAGAAACTTGCTCCAAGTCACCCGGCCCCATGGGGGTTCATCCATGTCCAGGCCCATGGAGAAAGCCCTTCTGAGATGTCTGCTCTCCCATTCACTTCCAGATCACTTTTCTCTAATTTCTCAACAATGCTATCAGTTCCTCTCTTAACCCCAGTGCTTGAGCTTATTAGCTAATGAAAGGGCAGCAGCTGTTTCCAGCATGTGCCTGTCTCAAAAGCGATACGAAGTACCCTTCTTAAATTGTCTTCCAGGCATAAAACCCACCCGGTCATCTTTTATTAATTTCCCCATTGCTTTGTTTAGTCTATTCGTAATTATGTCTGTAAATATTTAATGGTCACTACATTGATCTGTATAGCCATTCTTGCTTTCTTTAATGTCTCAGGCTTGCTGTAGAATACAAGAACTACAGAATCAGTTTAACAAATTCTGGCTGGGAAGCTCGCTCCTTAGCTGTGCTCACTTCTACCAGAGAGAAGTTTCTGCTACATTTTGGAGAGGGAAATATTCCCCTCACCCTCCTTTCCTTAACACTCATGTGCTTTGCAAGCAATGTCTTTCTGTCCATTCACATTCAGCATCCTTAAGTGCATTTGTTATTTGTATGGCAGCAGACCTAAAAACATTGCCATCCTGTTGCACCCAACACTACACCAACAGAAACTAATAAGAAAGGTCCTGTCCCCTAGGATGAATAAAGAAAAAATATAGGAAAAAATGTATTACTTAATTACAGAATTGAAGCAGAGCTGCCGTTTTCCATACTGTTATCCCCCGCTTGGTTTTATCATCCTTACCTCCTGCCTGCTTCTCAGGTTCTTATTTCGCAGAACACAAAGCCAGTGACACATCTGACTTTGCTTCAAAGTGAACCAGTGAAGGTTTCAGGGCAGGGACTGTCTCTCTCACAAGCTGGCAGAACAGTTTTCAAAAACCCACCTACCACAAAGTGCGTCCCCATTCTCTGGTAGCCCTCAGCAAAGCTCTGTGAGCATGATTCAGCATTGACTCCTCTCAGCAGCATCAAAAATTCCCTGCGTGTGCGTCATTTTCCTTGAATAATTCCTTTTTCTGTAGTACTGCTTCATTAACTCTCCTAACTGACAAGTTTTACCCTGATGCAAGCTTTCATTTCCACTTTGAAATGTCTTGTTAGACAAGCCTCAGATCCTTCCGACTCTGCTCCATGGCTGGTTTTCACCTATTATTAATGAAATGGCCAGAGTTTAACAATCCCCATTTTGGTTGCTAATATCGTCGCGTGTACTAGGGGCTGTATCAGCAGCTACACAGATGTAATTTTATTCATATCTGCTGTAGGATATGTACAATTTGCAAGCAAATTTGCCCCTTTCTGTACTCCTTCTTTCTTTCACTTTTTGCAGTAATGAAATTCAGACACTTTGCTGGCTTTACCGCAAGATCCCTTCCTAGATTGTCTTTTTGTCTTGCTTGTGCTCTCCCTTGAGTACTGGTAGCATTGTAGGAAGTTGCAAAATCTTTCTTTTCTGCTGGTCTTTGAAACATTCTGGGCAGACTGTGATGGTGTTGTAGTGGTTTTTTTCTTTCCTGAGCATCTAGCCAAGCGAGGGCATTTCGACTCGAAGTGTGCAGAAGAATTCACCTTTCAGCACACTGTCCTGGGCCTGAAAGGCAAGACTTAGCCCACAGTTGTAGGTGGGTTTTATGGAAAGCTGTATGTTCTAGGAAATCTGAGCTCTGTCACTGGCATGACGCACTGGGAAGACCTTATAAGGAATCCACAGTGAGTATAGTGTTATAAAGCCTATGCAGGGTCTTTTTTCTCAGCCAACATGGAAAACAGCTAAGTATGGTTATTCTGAGGCCTGCAAACAAAACTACACACTGTGGATTATGGAGTTGATCCTGAAGTCTCTTCAGAAGAGGTGCCAAAGCTTCAGTCTTTATAGTTGTAAAGCA
>Ga0181612_140558_pt1 | contig 11351 bp, 6 predicted proteins | sample HoacroProtozoa21_FD_119630 | JGI IMG/M metagenome (GOLD analysis project Ga0181612, IMG submission 119630) | Hoatzin crop microbial communities from Cojedes, Venezuel. Combined Assembly of Gp0051906, Gp0051904, Gp0051908
ACTTCATGATGTTCTCACAGGCCCACCTCTCAAGTTTGTCCAGGCCCCCCTGGATGGCACCCCTTTCCTCCAAAGTGTCAACAGCACCACATAGCTTGGCATCATCAGCAAACTTGCTGAGGGTGCACTCAATCCAAGCATCCACGTCGCCAACCATGATGTTAAACAACACTGTCCCCAGTACTGGCCCCTGAGGAAGGCCACTCATCCCTGGTCTCCACTTGGGCATTGAGCTGTTGACCGCAATCCTCTGAGTGCAACTAAATGGTCTTTTCTTAGTGTTTAAATGATTTAGAAGGAATCCTCTAAATTCGTATTACCCAACTCTAATCCCAGGTCTCCTGTTGCACTAGCACACTTGCACTTGTCCTTGGAATTTATCATTGTTAAAGTTGCCATCCCTCACAACTGATTGAACATTGCCTTTTATTGTTGTGCCTTAAGCTGTGGTTTGTACATGATGACAACAGAAGCAGTGCTGAGTGTGAAATTCAAAACTGTACAATATACTAAATGTTGAAAGCTCCTGCTGTGTTCTCTGTAATGTGTTATTTCATTTTTTACTTTCTTGACTTTAAAGCAAACTGTGGTATAAATACTGGTGCTTTAATAATTAGTTATCACAAAATTCTGTAACAGTAGTTTAGCAACAGCTCATGTAAGAAATCTAAATTTTAGTCTAAACATTTAGTAAAATCCTGCACTTTCAACAATAATAGAACTACATTGTCAATGTTGCCTATTTATCAGTGAAACTTTTTTGAAAATTTTATACACTGATTTTGATTTCAGTAAGAGCTTGAAAAAATGTTATAGCATCAGACAAAATAGTATGTTAATATCTGTAGTGAGAACCTTTTTTAAAGCAGAAGATCATTCTAAGAAGCATTGTCATGCTCTGTCAATTTTATTTTTCTTTCCACAAAACCTTCTGTCTCTTAACCTTTACTGTAGCATGAGAAAATTATTTTTTTATGAGTCATTCTGTATGTCCACCAAGTCAGGTTTTATTTGGGCTGGTGGACTTATTTTTCTAATTTCCTTTCTGGTGTTTCTGCAATAGTATATAATGTAGAAAAGAGAAGCATTTTCTGATTTGCCTTTTTTTCCAGTGTTAGTTTTAGAATACAGTCTTTTTTCCACACTATAGCTGCTTTGTCAGCGGGAAGTTACACAGTTTTCAAAACAGGACACCAGTTATGAGGGAACTTTATTTATTTTCATTGTCTTTATTTAAAAGTATGACACTCTGTTTGGTGGTCCAACCAGCCAGCTCTACAGTCCCATCAAGCTCTGTTTTGTGCTAAGGATTGATATAATTATATGCAAGATTTCCAGCCTTCTTGGTTTCAAGAAGGCCTTCAAACATTGTTCAGTCACCATGTGCTCCACCAATGGTAAGACTGACAGATTGGGAAGGAAGTTGCGTGGTTTCCAGTTATCTAAAAGGCACAGATACTGATTCCAAGTCCAATTACTACGTCTCAGTGCTGGTACTGTTAGTAGCTGCACTGCCAATTGCTGTAGGAAGAGAATCCTGCTGCTCTGGGACTGCTGGAGAAACTGGAGTACCCTTGAAGCTTACTTTCCCCCAAAATCAGTTTGTAAATTGAAACAGCATGGGACTTTCCTTATAATGCAATAAATATACTGTAATCTGAGTTTAGTTATGTACCCATTCAATACACACAGGTTATTTTGCAGGAAAAGCTACTAGTCTGTTTCCCAGTATCGTCTATTTTCACTGTCTTTTCCAAGTTCTCTAAATCAGAGAAATATGTCTCAAATTGATCTCTGTCTTTGCAAATACAGGTGACAATAAATACCTTATGTCTGAGTATACGTTATTCAATCCTATTACTCATATGTCTCTATTAGCTCATGCACCGGTTGAGGGAGCACTTGCTTTCTAAGGTGTCATCTGCAGAAAACTCACAGTTTGAGACAGATATCTCACAGAAGTGTCACATTTTTTTCCATGACAGGTAGGTGGATAGTGCTTGGCTCTGTTCCTGCTATGGCTTCCACTTCTGATATTGTGAATCTCCATTTCATCTGTTTATTTTTATTGAAACCTAACAATCAATGGCTTATGTGCAAATAGGTTTTCTAGAGGCTGTAATCATCCTGATAAGCAGAATCAACTTGTTCCCCTTCCAATGCAACAAATGCTGTGAGCTGGATGGTAAGCATCTCTCACTGACCAGCTAAATTACATCCTGCAAAACAATTCACTGGTAAATGGAACTAAGAATTGCTTCTGGTCAGTAGAGGCAGGTAATTTCTCTCACACATACACATACACAAAGTCTTCTGCCACCACTAATTTCTTTGCTGTTCTAAGTAGCACAGCAAATTCAAACCCAGGCAGCAGCAACAGTATGGCCATAAATTATGAAAATTGTCACAATGTTTCCAACTCATAGCTTTTCCAGTCCAATATCTAATTTCTAGAGGTTAGTATTAAAAGCTTTATAGCAAGATATAACCAATTGTGCATGAAAATATGCTCCCCACATTATATCTCCTTCTAATCCTTACACAGTTGTGTATAAACCGTCAGGCATGATGGTTGATTTCTTTCTTTTTTTAATATTTTTAATATTCTGTTGCATCTCAGGGTAATCTCATCATTCATTCATTCTGCTGTTTGGCAGACCAGAGAAGCATTAGGCCTTAGCATCTTATCAGTCGAAAACTCCCTGGCAAAACTATATTGTGAAAAAATAAAAAAATAATCAAAAATGTAACTTCTATCTGCTTTGCATTGTTCTCCTTTTATTCTTATACACCTGTTTAAATCAATAGTCTTAGAAAAGATAAATCTGTGAGAAACTAGTGTGTTGTACTTCCTTTTGTCTTCCTAAGACAACGGAATGCCTTCCCTTTTTTTTCCGACCTGTGAGGTATAACAAGAATTTCTGTGAATATAAGCACTACTTTGATATAATCCCTACTTTGTCCCTGAAGTACCTTGTCACTAACACACTGTGTTTAATATGTAATATTATAATGTACTTAACTATTACAATGAAACTCATTGTTGTGTCTGTTTAAGAAGTCCTTATGAACATCGTCTATCAAATCTATAGGTATAGCAAATAAATTCTGGTGTTTCGTCACAATCTCTGTAGATCTTTGAATCAAGTTCTATACCCATTCAAGTACTGTGCATATAGAGTGATCTTGTTTGAATTAAAAACTATCTATCTGAAACCCACTAATTTGTCTTGCAGAAGTTCTTGCAAACCTCTTCTTTTATAGGACTAAGAATTTGGGGATTATCCACCTCAAACCTGTTGTCAGCCACAAATGAGTGATTATTATTGGGTTGTATCTCAGTTAAATGATATTAATTGCAAAGATATTTGTAGAAAGTTTTTTTTTAATCTACAGTTTGATAAAAAATTGTAAGGCTTGCTATAGAAATCCAGGTAGCTACCAAAGACAGAGAAGAGTGTTTGATGTATTAAAGAACTTTTTGTTAGACAGTGAACTTGAGGAGACTCCTAATACGGCAAAGAATCATTTACTTATCATTGGAAGAGGAAGAGCCCCGATTCCACTTAAGGAAGAGAACGGACTGAGTTTCAGGTCAAAAGATTCAATAGATCTAGACACTTTGGAAAACTTTGAAGATAAATCTGGCAATAAACTCCAACAAGCTTCCCTAAGAAAGAAGAGAAAGTATGTTCAAAGCCTTAACCACTGACTAACACCTTGTGAATAAAGAATCCAAAGTTAACTTTGCCACAGAATAAGATTAAAGTTCGTGAGTGCAATATATATGTCAGGTCAAGTATGTAGATAATCAAACCTGTTGAGAGGCAAGTGGATCAGGGAAGTGAAATACAAGTTCTTCAAACACTGTTGTAATTGCTGTTTTTATGGTAAAAGCAGGGCAGAACACTAACTACTGATAATCCTGTGACAGCAAAATCTGTGTGCTGGACAAAGTCTGAAGTGATTGATAAATAAATATAGGTATTTTGATGACTAAGGATTAAAATTTGTTTAGACTCCCCTCAAAAGCATAAATTGTCCCCAAAGAATAAAGTATCAAGCTTTGTCTTCCCTTTTAAATTGTCATAAGAGCTACCAGAGTCAGTATCACGTTATTTAATCTGTTTTAAGAGCATTTGAAACAGAAAATTAAATGCTGCAGGTATATGGTGTTTAAAGGGCTTGACCTCATTGTACTAATGATAAATCAAGAGAAATGCCCTTCAGATTATCAGATGAATTGGTTTTAAGTAACAAGAAATCAGAATCATCCCTCTACTATTTAAAGAGAAACCTTTTTTTGGACTACGTGACACTGGAACAAATTTATCAATTACCACATCTCAGTACAGTAAGAAAGAGGAAAATTAGAGACTGGCTAAAGTAGAATTACACAGAAGACTTGAAAATATTATATCCTTAATCAGGTAGAAGGAAAGAAAATGAAGAAAATGATAAAGCAACAGGAAAGATGGATTTTAAGAGAGAAAGAGGAAAAGGAAGTCTCAGTGGAGGCAGTACAAAAGGAAATCTTGAAAGAGAGGGATGAATATCCTATCTTAGGTAAATATGGTGGAAAATGAATATCAAATTGATCTGAGGTCAGATCTAAGTATGAGAACAGATGTTCGTTATCCACCCAGAGTCTTAAAACCTACCAGCAAGGGCATGCAATGCCGATTCTTCCCTTGCTACAATGTGGTCTGTGATCAAAGGGTTTACTAGCTCCAAGGGCATGACAGAGCCATTCATCTCCACACTGTCGTGTCATACTGCCTCTCATCTTTGCACCAAAGGGTGCCATGCCCAGGCAGCCAGCATCTCCCACCTTTGTAATAACATGAATGTCACTGCCCTGGATAAAAACAATAATAATACTAATAATCTTTCCAGTGATGGAATTACCTGGGGTAATGGGCTAGTAGGAAAAAATCAGAGAATGATATTAGCATAATTAGAAAGAAGAGAGTGATTAAGGGGAAAGAAAGGCTAGAAAATGAGATGGAGGGCAGCAGCAGGAGGCCTGGAGTCCTTGGAGAGTGGAGGCAGAGGGAGGGGAGACAAAAAGCTATGCTTGATCCGAGTTTTTGAAAATTACTCAATCTTCCATGTGCACTTCAGAGATGTGAGGATCCAGCAGTTACTGATTCACTGACTATACATGCAGAATTCAAAAAAATACACAGATAGTTACTGAGCTTATGAAATGGAGTCAGGGAGACAGCTAAAGATCCTATAGCTGGAGAAAAGTGGAAAAACGCTCAGCAAAAAGGTACAGGGTGAAGCTCAAGGAGCAGAAGATCAAACACCGCTCGTAGAAAGTGATTGTAAAGAAAGATTTTGACAATGGGGTAATCCTTGAGGAGTCACAGAATAAGGACAGATAAATAAATAAAAACAGTTACGTAGAAAGAAAAGAATAGAAGATGATACAATGCAGACACAAAAGAACAAATGGACCAAACAAAAATCAGAAGAAGCAAAGCTGGTAAAAGAAGGAAATGCAAATAAGCATGGGACTCAAATCCACCAACAGACACAGATACCTGGCTGGCTGCCTAAGCAGATCTAGGATCTAGGTGCCTAGAAAACATCTGGACGTATTTTGGAGGTGCAAAAGACAGAGCACTGGATTAGCCTGGTATTAACCAAGGGAGGAAAGAAGTCTGATTACTTGTTACCCATCCGACTACTCCTTCCTACTCTCACAGCTGCTTGTTGGACAGCCTCTTCAGACTGAGAACTTTAGGCTCTCAGTCTGAAGAGTCTCAAAGGATGAACCTCCCTTCCCAGCCTCACAGGTCCTTCTGCCCTTTTGCCAAAGACCACACCAGTTAATGTACTGCCTGGAAAGCTGTGATCAAAGCCCTGCTTTGCCTCAGGTCCAATGCCCATTCCACATATATAGCCTGCATAAAGACTCATCACAGTGGAGAAACAAAAAACCGTTTCAAGTTACAACATCTATATTTGAAGAAGATGCCCTTGAGGTTACTTTTTAGAATATTTTAAAGTAGCAGTGAATAATTCCCTATTCTCTTGGTGACAGTTACTCCGGTTGTATTCCAGCTGAGACAGTAACTGAATATCGATCAATATTGTATTCCCAGTCATCTGCAATACGAACTGAAAAATCTGTTCTAAACCTTGTCTCCTAAATATACTGCAGTTCTTTTTTTGCTGGCTCAGGACAGCAGCCACACTGTAATATGGAAGCCACTTGTTTATTTATTTAATAGATACTTCCTGGCTCCTCAGTGGTGTTCAGTGTCAGAGAAGGTAGCGGCTCATGATATGACAAAAGGTAAAATCCTCAGGTCTAAATGGGAGTAGAGACAACTTTACCCAAAGAGAGAAGCACGGTGTCCTGATGGGTGGGAGGAAGGGCTGAGGGAAGTAGATGAAGCTAAGTCTTTGCCTGTCAAACATGCATTGGCACATCAAAGAAGCCACACGAGTTGTCACCAGCACAGCACAAAAGATAGCATCTTTTCCTTTGGACATTTGCTTTCTATTTGAAGATTTTTCTCCAAGTCAGAGCTTGCCTTTGCAGGTATTTCACTACCAGCAAAATGCTACTTTCTCACCCATTTCTCAGCCTTTCTTGCTGAGTTTCTAAGCCACATGGCTTTCTATCTGCAGCTGATATTAGATTTTGCTGGCTCAGAATTACTCCTTAAATTAAGGAGTTCCTAGGGGCTGAAAATAGTTCTAAAATTTTACACAGTTCCTGCTAAGAAACCAGTAGTTCAGAGCTGTTCCTGACCGCAACGTGGGGACTGAATTTGTTTCATAAGAGGATTAGTGTCCTACCATTAAGCTATTTTCATGATGAAACCCAACATCTGCTGATGGTGGAGTCATGACAGGAATAAAGAGAATGTTCCTTCTGAGTTACATCTGCAATGAGATATCACCAGTTACCTTTTTACCAGCATGAGGAACTGGTACCATAGTCCCATGAAAAATATTTTATACTGAATATATATTTTCTAAAGCGAATAATGATCTGGAGACAATAAGCTCTTAAGGCACCTTCGGAGTCCTTATTTATCAGAAAGCGATTGCGATGGTGCAAAATGCATGTCGCTGTTACCACACCTCCAGACAGGATTCAAGAACAGTACTTATCTCTGAAAATTTAGAACAACCAGCTTCAAAGTCAAGTTCAAGGAAAAACAATGTTTTCATTATGATGCAGCAAAAAGGGAGCAAAGTCATTTAACAAAAATATATTATTGTTATTGCTACAATGTTCATGACCATGAGCTAGTCCTGTTGGATTCAGGAGGAACTTTAGTGGGATTTGGAATAATTTCACCTTCTTTTACTTCTTTATAGTTATTCAGACTCCACCACACACTCTTTTTTTTCACAAATCCATTAGCAATTAGTTCTATTTAGGTAAAAATGGAACAGTATGCCTACAAGATAGTAGGAAAAGCATACTATTCATAATTCAAATTTGGTATTTGAAAGCCTAGGTCAACTAACCAAAATATTAACCTAGAGGAGTTGGAATGGAACATTTCCTGAATGAATTTCCTTTCTTACCCAGCTGGTAAGAACTTGTCCTTGAGCGTGGGCACTAGTGTACACATGTGTACAAATGACATTTCACTGGACGCAGCTCTGCATCTGCACTGCTGCACTCGCTTCTGCTGGCTTTGGGACAGCCAAAGCAAGTAGTCTTCATTCATACAAATCTGGACCACAAAAAAGAAAAAAAAAATAACCCGAATGTCTAGATTAAGAGCTCTCTTTAGTGGTCAGGTTTTGAGGTACATGAAGAGCACTCTTTGGAGCAAAGAATAGTTGCCTTAGTTGGATGAGTCCTTTAACTGTATATAACTTACTTAACTATAAACAAAAGCAAAGAAACCAAATTTGAAAGCACCTTTCAAACAAAGATTTACAGTTAAAAAAAAACAGCCCAATGACATAGGCACTTAGCATTCTGGAGCTGATTGAGCCTTTTTCGTTGTAGTTTGACTTGTCCAGAGAAACCTGACATGCTTATTTTTCTGTGAACTAATTTCACCAAGATTTGCCAGATACAGTATTTTCCTGGTAAAAGAAAGATTAGAGATTTTCTGTTCATTCCCGTCAATGATGAAGTGAATTGGTGAAAAAGAGATGGGTTTCTACTGTGCAGTTTGTGGACTTCTCACCGAAATTCTAGAGGATTTTTTCTATTGATAGTCCAAGCACTTAAGAATACCTTTAATTAATTTTTATACAGCAACAGGGTATCAAACAATGTATTCCTCAAAAGGTGATAAATCACAAGAGCATATATAACATACATAAATTCAGTTTCTATTCCTATATGGTAACTACTTCTTTGTAGCATCTACTGTCCATTGTCAATAATATTTTGCATACCTGTTATTTTAATTTAACATTAACCTGAAGTATCTTTGTACCTTTCATTTGGAAAAACAACAACAGCCAAAAGATCTTCATCAAATACAAAGTCTTTTGACTAGCGGAGTACAAATACAGACTTGCTGTATGAATAATTTCTTTCATAATTATTACATATTGTAACGTCTGATCTGTTCTGACGTAAATGAAAACATAAATGTTCACCTTTAGAAAAGATTTATTACCCATTTGGGTTACGGATGAGCTACTCATAAAATGCAAGTGGTTTATTTTCAAATATTGATCAAAAATGCGTTCAAGTGAATACCTTTAAAATGCTTTGGGAAACAATTAAAGCATGTACAAACTTAAACAAAGAGATCTCAAGATCAGTACACTACCTATCTGTGTGTTTGATACAAAAAAATTAAAAAAAAAGGAGGAAGGTTCTTCACCTTCATTCGCCCTATTCCTTTGTTGGCTTTGCATATTTTTGTGGCTCACAAGCAATGTTGACAGTATCTAGTGTCCTTATTAAAGCAATATATAACACCCAAAAATGAAGAATATGTTAAAGCAGAAGAAAAAAACAACTTTCAAAAAAAACTGTGATATTAAAAGGTAATGGGAGGAAAAGAAAGTAAAAAAAACTTGCCTTCAGGTTATTTTATACTGTCTGAGCTTTACAGAGCAAAAGAAAAGACAGACCAAAACAGAATGGAGAGTGAAAAATGAAAAATATCTTGAAGACAGAAATTCTGCCACCTGTAGCTAATTACCAAGAATTTAGAAAACGTAGACTCTGAAATTCAATTTACTTCATGACATAGCAGCCTTCAATCAATTGTAGCAAGCTTGAAGGCAAAGTCCAGAACATGAGTAGTAAGCGGAAGACCAAGGAGCATGTAGGCAAACTCCTCTTCTTTTTCAAGGTTGGAGAGATCAGATTTTCCCCCTCTATATGACTTGCTTAAATCACGCATTTCAAACACTCCACCTGGTGTTAGTCAGCCACTTGTCCATGCCTTTGCTTGATATGCTCTAAGAAAAATTTGCTTTTCAAAGCAATCAGGCTGAATCTAAATGTGTCATCATCCATCACTTAAATCTACATAAATAAGAGATGATAGAGATGATACATAAAATAACTCACAAGCGGTATCTACAGTAGCACAGAGGCTTACGGATGAAGTTTCAGGCAACTCTGGATCCCTCCCTTTGGAAAGCTTCAGCAACCTGTTGCGTTATATCAGCATATGGTTTTCTTCTGCTGCAGCAAAGTACTTGTCCTTTTTCACCGTGCACTTTTAGCGCTATGCTGGGTATGCTCCAAGCAAGAAGCCTGCTAAAAATATTTCAATTCTTACTATTAGGGGCATTTGGGAAAAAACAAAAGGTGACTACAGGTGTTCAAGGCAGGTTCAGTCGAAGATCACAGTAATAAGAGTTTCTTCTGTAAATAAACTTCAATGACAGTTTTGAATCGTACAGTGCTCTTCTATGCCAAGGAATCTCAACTTTCTCAGAAAGACATTTCAAATATTTCATAGCCGAGCTGTTTGAAACAATGACAGTTGGCAGTGGGGGGAAACTTCTGTACATTCAGTTCAACGTAAATGAAAGAGCTAAAGCAGCCTAAATATCTTTGTAGTCAAGAACACACAAAAAAGTCGCAGTTTAGAAGAAAGCTATTTCTTTTCAAATAAAGATTTTTAACTTCTTCTGTGTAGCTCAGCTTTTCAAATTTCAGTCATAAGACAAACACAAATCAGTAAAATCAGGCAAGGAAGTTTAGGTCCATCATACCTGCTACTCGGTTCTGTCTTCTCAAAAATTCAGGCACACAAAAGGAGTGTTACTTAACATTTTCTTTGCAGGTAGAAGATCAAATGAAGTGGAACCAACAGAACTGTACACAGAATATGGAAGAAAAAAATATATTACTAAATATCAATAAGGGAGGAAAAGTATAAAGCAGGGATATAAAAATCAAATCACACTTCTTGAAGGCCTGGTCCAGCAGGAGATGTGCACATACTTCAGCAGAATATTTCCCTTCAAGACGTCTGCAAGACCACATTACATGAACTTATTCAAAGTGAGTCTGAATGAACAATTTCTTTTGAGCAAGTCAATACATACCCTAGATTAACTGAGAGCAGAGTGACAAATAAGGACATAAGGACACTGTGACAAATCCCTAGAGCTGAATTTTCAACAAGATGTACCTATTTCCTGCTTAGAACAAGGCAGACATCTACCTAGGTAGGTTTTCAAAGATTTTTTAAAGCTATATCTGAACATGATTCATATGTATATCTCACAATTTATGAACTATACTGCCACTGCAGAAAGAGATATATTTTATATGCAGCTTTGTGATTGGTACTCTGAAATCTTTGAGAATGAAACAGTGTGTAATTAGAAAAATTATTATTTTTCTTTAGGGGGAAATAATTCTTAAAATATGTAAGTTGATATAATACTTGTCAAGTCTCTGTTGAGGAGTGAATAGATCTTTGTGACTTTATGAGCTACTAAATTCTGACACAATCTTAATTATAGCTGAACAAATGCTGATGGTATGAAAAGAGTATATTTTCCTTAAGATATGCAAAAATATATCTAACTTCTGTTACACTTAGAAATAAGTCTTCTGAGGACACCAAACTCTCAGAGATTTTGTACCACTTCCTGTCATTTTAATGAAAGTCTCCTATTCACGTTACACACTCAGAAACAAAAAGACTTTGGGAAAAAAAAAATCCTCCTAAAAATGTCTTGAACATGTTCACGGAAGTTGAATCTGTTCACGGGGAAAAATTAATTTCATATACTTTTTAATCCAAAAATATTGCGAAGAAGAGTTAAAACTGTTGAAATATCTTTCTCTCTTTTTCTTCCAAATGTCAAAAGGAGTAGGTTTTCCCCAGTGTAATGATTTTTTCCCTATTACTAAGGGACTAACACTTGAAATTGGA
>Ga0181612_100880_pt1 | contig 11350 bp, 12 predicted proteins | sample HoacroProtozoa21_FD_119630 | JGI IMG/M metagenome (GOLD analysis project Ga0181612, IMG submission 119630) | Hoatzin crop microbial communities from Cojedes, Venezuel. Combined Assembly of Gp0051906, Gp0051904, Gp0051908
AGCCACGGTAACCGCATCGAAGGAGGCATCGGCAAACGAAAGGCGCAGGCAGTCGTCCTGCTCAAAGCTGATGCGGTCCTCCAGTCCGGCCTCGCTGACCTTGCGGCGGCCCACCTCCAGCCTTCCCCTGCTGATGTCGATGCCCGTAAGGTGCGCGGGCTGCAGCGTCTTGAACGCCTCCAGGGCGAAGTCGCCTGTGCCGGTGGCTACGTCCAACATCTGTTGCGGACGGTACGGCAGCAGCGAGGCGATGGCCTTTTTCCGCCAGTGGCGGTCGATGCCGAGCGAGAGGGTGTGGTTCAGGCTGTCGTATGTGGGGGCGATGTGGTCGAACATCTCCTCCACCTGCTGGCGCTTGTCGCCTTCGGCCCGGTAAGGCATCACCTTGTCTTGTGGAAAATCCATGCTTACAGCGACTTCAGCACGTTTTGGTAAATGCGGTCGGCTATGTCCGACGTGTCCACGCGGTCGAATGTCCGGCCCGTGATGTGCTCGTACAGCTCGATGTAGCGGTTGCTGATCGAGGCCACAATCTCGTCGGTCATCTCGGGCACTTGCTGGCCCTCCTTGCCCTGGAATCCGTTGTCCATCAGCCATTCGCGTACAAATTCTTTCGACAGCTGCTTCTGGGGTTCGCCGCGGCGGAACTTCTCCTCGTAGCCCTCGCTGTAGAAGTAGCGGCTGCTGTCGGGCGTGTGTATCTCGTCCATCAGGTATATCTCGTCGCCATGCTTGCCAAACTCATACTTGGTGTCGACCAGTATCAGCCCCTGCCGGGCGGCTATCTCGGTGCCGCGGGCAAACAGGGCGAGGGCATATTTCTCCAGCACGGCATATTCCTCGGGTGTAGCCAGCCCCTTGGCTAGGATCTCGGCCTTGGAGATGTCCTCGTCGTGCGTGCCAATCTCCGCCTTGGTGGTGGGGGTGATGATGGGCTGCGGAAACTTTTGGTTCTCCTTCATGCCGTCGGGCAGCCTGACGCCGCAGATTTCGCGCACGCCGCTCTTGTAGGCCCGCCAGGCGCTGCCGCACAGGTAACCCCTGACAATCATTTCCAGCGGGAATCCCTGGCACAGCACGCCCACCGTGACCATAGGGTCGGGGGTAGACAACTTCCAGTTGGGACAGATGTCGGTAGTGGCATCCAGAAACTGCGAGGCTATCTGGTTGAGTACCTGCCCCTTAAACGGGATTCCCTTGGGCAGGATGACGTCGAAGGCCGAGATGCGGTCGGTGGCCACCATGACCAGCTTTTCGTCGTTGATGTTGTACACGTCGCGTACCTTGCCGTTGTACACGCCCTTCTGTCCGGGAAATTGAAAATGAGTTTCGGTAATGGCTTTCATTTTTTTCTATGTTTTTAGAGGTTAGTGGCTTGTTCCTTTTCGGCCTGCTTCTGCATCCGCCGTTCTTTTTGTTCCTTTTCGTATTGGTCGTATGCCTCCACGATGTGTTCCACCAGCTTGTGGCGCACAATGTCCTTCTTGTCCAGTTCCACAATGCCGATGCCCTTGATGTCTCTGAGCAGCTTCACCGCCTGTATCAGGCCCGACGTCTGCGAGGGGGGCAGGTCGATCTGCGTGACGTCGCCGGTCACAATCATCTTGGTGTTCATGCCCATGCGGGTGAGGAACATCTTGATTTGCTGCGTGGTGGTGTTCTGCGCCTCGTCCAGTATGACCACCGCGTCGCTCAGCGTGCGCCCCCGCATAAAGGCCAGGGGGGCTATCTGGATGATGTGGTTGTCGATGTACTCGGTCAGCTTGGCCGTCGGTATCATGTCCTCCAGCGCATCGTACAGCGGCTGCAGGTACGGGTCGATCTTGTCCTTCATGTCGCCGGGCAAGAAACCCAGCTTTTCGCCGGCCTCTACCGCGGGACGGCTCAGTATTATCTTCTTTATCTCTTTGTTTTTCAGCGCCTTTACGGCTAGGGCTATGGCTGTGTAGGTCTTGCCCGAACCCGCCGGCCCGATGGCAAACACCAGGTCGTTTTTCTGGTACTGCTCCACCAGTTTCAGCTGGTTCTTGCTGCGCGGGATGATGGGCCTGCCCGTGACGCTGAACAAAATGACGTTGTCGTGTTGCTCGCTCTTGGGCACGTGACCCCTGGCGATGTCGATGATGACGTCCTCCTTCAGCTGGTTGTACTGGTTGCAGTACGCCTCCAGCTTCAGGAAGGCCTCTTCAAAGGCCGCCATCTCCGCCTCGTCGCCCAGCACCTTTACCACGTTGCCCCGCGCCACGATGCGCAGCTTGGGGTAGAGGGCCTTCAGCAACTTCAGGTTGGAGTTGTTCACCCCATAGAAGGCCACGGGGTCAGCTTCGTTCAACACCATTATCTTTTCTATCATGCAGTATCTGTTTTAGTCAGACAAATATACTAAAAATATTGCAACGGCTACTTGTTGATGACCGTAATCTTCATTTCGTTTCCCTTCCGCTCGCACACCCAGCAGCCCGGCCTAACGGCATAGGTGGCAAAGTCGATGAAGGCGTGCGGGTTTACGGCGATGCCGTCGATGCGTATCTCGAAGTGCAGGTGCTCGGTGGTGGCCCTTCCCGTCCGCCCCGTCAGGGCAATGGGCTGTCCCGCCTGCACGTAGTCGCCGCTCTTCACCAGGTTCTGCACGTTGTGGCTGTACAGGGTTTCGAATCCCGAGGAGTGGCGTATCACCACCACCTTGCCGTAGCCGCTGAAGGGAGTGGACATGCGCACAATGCCTGCAAAGGCGGCCCTGATGGTGTCGCGCGGAAAGGTCTTCAGGTCGATGCCCGCGTGCCCGCGGCCGTCGCGGCGACCGTAGTCCGAGATGACTTTGGCATTTTTCAGGGGGAAGCAGTAGCCGTCGCGCACCATGATGGCGTCGCAGATATAGTGCTTGCCCTCCTTGTCGTACAACCCGGGTGTGCTCACCCGCACGTTGTGCTGCTCGTTTTCGGTAAACCGCTGGGCGTGCGCCTGTGCCAGGCACAAGAGGGCGGAGAGTAGCAGCAGGAACCGTTTCATGCGTATCCGAAATAAACGACCTGTCCTCCGTCCGAAGCGGCATACTTGCGCAGCAGCTCCTGCATCATCAGGGCCGCCTCGGGCAGTCCCTGCATGCCCTTGTAGCCATTGATGATGGCCAGCAGGTGCGTGGTGCCCGCCCCAATCTTGGTGCGCTCGTGGTCGCTTGTGGGCGTGCCTATGCCCCCCACGGCATCGCGGTAAACGGGCAGTCCCTCGATGTTGAGGGGACCGCGACCGATGCCCTCGTAGGGCTCGTCAGCCGTCCCTATGCCCAGCGTCAGGGTGTCGCCCTGTATCTTGTCGGCATCGAAGCCCCCGATGGAGAAACCCGTGCGCAGCGACACCAGGTTGACCACGTCCACCAGCGTGTCGATACGGTACAGGTCCAGTCCGCGGATCAGCCGCCTGCGCAGCGCCTCGGCCGCGGGGCGGTACCTGCTGGGGTCCTTGCCGCAGCGCTTGTAGGCCTCGCGCGTGGCCGCGATGACGGGCTGGTGCTTCACGTCTTCGGTAGTTTCGGTGGCCCGCAGCTCGCGGGTAAACGCATCTATCTCCTGCCACAGCCCTTCGTCGAAAGGCGTGTTGGCCACCTGCGCAAAGACGGCCGCCCCCTTGAAGTCGGGGTTGATGCGGGCAAACTCTTCCGACACGCGAATGTCTATCATGCGCCTTCCTCGTCTTTGAGCATGATGCCGGTCAGCATCCTGCCACAGTCGGCACCCAGCCGGCGTGCCGAGAAATAGTCGCGGTACCGCAGGTAGGTGCAGATGGCCGATAACTCGATCTGCTTGCTAGGGATGCCAAACTCTTGCATCTGCAGTTTGTTGGCCAGCCACAGGTTGATGTGGTACTTGTGCGAGTTGCGCTTCCATTCGGAGATGGAGTCCATGGGGAATCCCGCATCTCGGAACTGCTCGTACACCTCGTCGCCCACCTCGAAGGCCGCCTGCGAGATGCCCGGGCCTATGCAGGCAATGGTGTCCTCGCCCTTGGTGCCATATTCCTTGGCCATCCTTTCCAGCGTCTTCAGGGCAATCTTGTTGACCGAGCCCCTCCATCCGGCATGCGCCATGCCGATGGCCCGGTTCTTGGTGTCGTAAAACATCAGCGGAAGGCAGTCGGCTGTAGCAATGCACAGGCAGATGTTGGGCTTGTCGGTTACCATGGCGTCCACGCCCTTGAGCATGGACTTCCGCTTGGCTTTCGAAGCCTTCACGAAGGTGTCCTTGAGGGCTGTCACCTTGGTCTTGTGCACCTGCTCGGGGATGACCAGGCAGTCGGGCGTTATATGCAGGTTGCCGCAAAGGATTTCCAAGTTCTTTTGCACGTTTGCAGCTTTGTCGCGCGTCCCGGTGCCGCAGTTCAGTTCGGCATAGTCGCCCTTGCTCACGCCTCCCTTGCGGGTGGTCGTAAACTGCACCAGGTTGCCGTACGGTGCCAGCAAGTCGAATGTCTGGATGCTTTTATCAGGTGTCAAAAAGTTCATAGTGTAGTCTCCTATATTTATTGGTTATTGTTTTCATTATTGTATGCATCATCTTCTCCTTCTTCATCCGCAGCCTCGTCGGGCAGTCCCGGCTCCGCCTCCCTGGGGCGGTGTACCAGCACCTCTTCGTCGTCCGCCACTTCGTCGTTCAGCTTCTCCCACAGCAAGTCCTTCAGCTCTTGCAGGCCCGTCTGCGCCACCGACGAGATGAACACGTGCGGGACGTTGATGTCGAGCGAGCGTTCCATCTCCTCTTGCAGCTCCTCGTCCAGCATGTCGCTCTTGGTAATGGCCAGCACCTTTTGCTTGCGTGCCAGCTCGGGGTTGTACGTCACCAGCTCGCGCAGCAGGATGCGGTATTCCTCGTTGATGTCGTCGCTGTCGGCAGGAATCATAAACAGCAGCAGCGAGTTGCGCTCTATGTGCCTGAGGAAGCGCAGTCCCAGTCCCTTGCCTTCGCTGGCGCCCTCTATGATGCCCGGTATGTCGGCCATCACAAACGAGCGGCCGTCGCGGTAGTTTACGATGCCCAGGTTGGGCTCCAGCGTGGTAAACGGGTAGTTGGCTATCTTGGGCTTGGCCGCTGACACCACCGAGAGCAGCGTCGATTTTCCCGCATTGGGAAAGCCCACCAGTCCCACATCGGCCAGCAGCTTTAGTTCCAGGATGGCCGTCAGTTCCTGCGCCGGCTCGCCCGGCTGCGCGTAGGTAGGCGCCTGGTTGGTGGCGGTGGCAAAAAAGGTGTTGCCCATGCCGCCGCGCCCGCCCTTGAGCAGGACCACCTCCTGTCCGTCGTCGGTCACGTCGCACACAAACTTGCCCGTCTCGGCATTGTACACCACGGTGCCGCACGGCACCTCTATGACCTTGTCTTCGCCATTCTTGCCCGAGCTGCAGTTCTTGCTGCCAGGCTCGCCGTTGCCGGCAAAGACGTGGCGGTTGTACTTGAGGTGGAGCAGGGTCCAGTAATGGCGGTTGCCCCGCAGGATGATGTGTCCTCCGCGGCCCCCGTTGCCACCGTCGGGCCCGCCGTTGGGGTTGTACTTCACCCTGCGCATGTGCGCAGAACCTTTGCCCCCCTTGCCCGAGCGGCAAAAGATTTTGACGTAATCGACAAAGTTAGATTCGGGCATGCGTGTTTATGCGTTTATTTGGTCAATGACTTGGCAGATGTCGCCAAATATGCGGTCTATCTCTCCCAGTCCGTCCACCACATGATACAGGCCTTCCTGCTTGTACCATTCTATCAGCGGCTGCGTCTGCTCGTGGTACACCTTCAGGCGCTCTCGGATGGTTGCCTCGTTGTCGTCGGCACGCCCCGAAATGCGTCCGCGGTTCACCAGCCTTGCAATCAGTTCGTCCTCTGGCACCTCCAGGTCCACCATGGCCGACACTTCCGTGTCCCTCTCGGCCAGCATCTTTTTCAGTGCCTCAGCCTGCGGGATGGTGCGCGGGAAGCCGTCGAAGATAAACCCTTTGGCCTCCTTTTTCTTGGCATCGTACACGCGGGCCAGTATGTCGCACATCACGTCGTCGGGAATCAGTTGCCCCTTGTCGATGAAGTGCTTGGCCAGCTGTCCGATCTCCGAGTCCTTCCTTATCTCAGCCCGCAGCACGTCGCCGGTGCTGATGTGGCAGAACCCGTACTTCTCGGCAATCTTGGCACTCTGCGTGCCCTTGCCTGTACCCGGTGCTCCAAAAATTACAAAGTTAATCATAATCAATTATATTTTAATCGGTTACGGAATATATGTCGGCATAGTTGCGTCCCTGTCCGTCGTAGTCCAGCCCATAACCCACGATAAAGTCGTTGGGTATGGTCATGGCCGCATATTCGATGTTCAGGTCCACTTGCAGCTTGTCGGGCTTGAGCAGCAGGGTGGCTATGTGTATCTCCTTGGGGTTGCGCGTGCCCAGGTTCTCCAGCAGCCGCTGCATGGTCAGGCCCGTGTCCACAATGTCCTCCACTATCACCACCACCTTGTCGCTGATGTCTTCGTTGATGCCGATGACCTCCTTGATGACGCCCGTGGACGAGATGCCCTCGTAGCTGGCCAGCTTCACAAACGATATTTCGCAGGGTATGTGGATGCGCTTCATGAGGTCGGCGGTGAACATAAACGAGCCGTTCAGCACGCTCAGGAAGATGGGCTCTTTGCCGGCCAGGTCGCGGTTGATGCGCTCAGCCACGTTGTCGATGCTTTTCATGATGTCTTCATTCTTAATGAAGATCTTAAAATTTTTGTCCTTAATCCGAATAGTGTCCATAATGTATGATTAGATATTTTCAAAATCTTGTCGGTTCGAACTCACCCTTATCCCTGCCGCGCGCAGCTGTTCCCTGACCGGCGGGGCCATTTTCTGCAGGTGCAGGTCGATGCCCTCTATCTGCGGGAAGTCGGCATACAGCCTTTTCAGGATGCGGTAAGCCGCGTGTTCGAGCAAGGCGACCGGCTCCGCCATGACCTCCTTGATACGGCGGGTCACCTCCGCATAGTTGAGCGTGTCCTGCAGGTCGTCGGTCTGCATGGCCTTTTGCAGGTCCGCCGTCAGGGTCAGGTTCAGCACATAGGCATTGCCTGACAGCCGCTCTTGCGGCAGCACGCCATGGTAGGCATAGACCTGTAGGTCGGTTAGGGTTATGGTCGTCTTCATTGTCATTCATTTTATCCGCAGCGCGAGGAACCGCAAGTGGTACAAATCAGGCACCCCTCTTGGTACACCAGGGTCTCGTTGCCGCAGTTGGGACAGGTCTGTCCCTTGGCGGCGGTGCCGTCGGCCACATATTTCTTCAGGGCCCGTTCCACGCCGTTCTTCCAGGTGTTGATGCTCTCGCTGTCCAGCTCCAGCTGTCCCACCAGCCTTATCACCCGGTCGATGGGCATCCGGTAGCGCAGCACGCTCGATATCAGCTTGGCATAGTTCCAGTATTCCTTGTTGAACTTTTCCGACAGCCCCTCAATGGTCACCTTGTACCCCCGCTTGTTCTCAAACTGGAAGTCGTAGCGCTTCACGCCGTGGGCGTCCACATTCTTGATGATGCGACCGTTGGTCACGTTCTTGGGCAGGATGATGCCCTCGTCGTCGTCCAGCACGCCGGTGAATATCTCGTAGGGATAGCCGTCGAGCAGTCCCACAAAGGCCACCCACTTCTCCTTGTTGTTTTGGAAGCGCACCACGTCGGCCTCTAGCACCTGCGGGCGCACCTCGGTGATGTAGGGATGTTCGTGCATGGGAGTCTCTGCCTTCTTTTCTTTCTTTTTGGTCGACAGCAGCACGCCGGCCCTCGAACCGTCGCGGTACACCGTGCAGCCCTTGCAACCCGACTGCCATGCCTCGATGTACAGGCGGTTCACCAGTTCCTCGTCCACGTTGTTGGGCAGGTTGATGGTCACGCTGATGGAGTGGTCCACCCACTTCTGTATCTGTCCCTGCATTTTCACCTTCATCAGCCAGTCCACGTCGTTGCTGGTTGCCTTGAAGTAAGGCGACTTAGCCACCAGGTCGTCTATCTCTTCCTGGGTGTATTTTTGGTCGAGGTCGTATCCGTTGGCCTGCATCCACACCTTGAACTTGGGGTGGAACACAATGTATTCCTCAAAGGCGTCGCCCGTCTCGTCCACAAAGTCCACGTGCACGTTGGCGTCGTTCGGGTTGACCTTGCGGCGACGCTTGTACACCGGCATAAATACCGGCTCTATGCCGCTGGTGGTCTGCGTCATCAGGCTGGTGGTGCCCGTGGGGGCGATGGTCAGGCAGGCAATGTTGCGGCGGCCGTACTTCTTCATGTCCTTGTACAGTGCCGGATCCGCCTCGGCCAGTCGCTTGACAAACGGGTTGTCCTTTTCGCGCTTGGCATCGTAGATGGCAAACGCGCCCCGTTCCTTGGCCATGGTTACCGACGAGCGGTAGGCGTTCAGCGCAATGGTCTGCTGCACCTTCACCGCAAAGTCGGTGGCCTCCTGCGTGCCGTAACGCAGTCCCAGTGCCGCTAGCATGTCGCCCTCGGCGGTAATGCCCACGCCGGTACGCCGTCCCTGTCCCGTCTTGTGGTATATCTTTTCCCACAATTCGGTCTCGGTATGCTTCACGTCCTCGCTTTCGGGGTCGGATGCCACCTTGTCCTGTATCTTCTTGATCTTCTCCAGCTCCAGGTCTATGATGTCGTCCATGATGCGCTGTGCCAGCTGTACGTGCTTTCCAAAGAGGTCGAAGTCGAATGCCGCCTTCTTGGTAAACGGGTGCTTGACGTACGAGTACAGGTTGATGGCCAGCAACCGGCAGGAGTCGTATGGGCACAAAGGTATCTCGCCACAGGGATTGGTCGATACCGTGCGGAAGCCCAGGTCGGCATAGCAGTCGGGTATGGACTCCTTCAGGATGGTGTCCCAGAACAACACGCCGGGTTCGGCCGACTTCCAGGCATTGTGTATGATTTTCTTCCACAGCGCGGTGGCGTCTATCTCTTTCTTATAGATGGGGTCTTTGGCGTCGATGGGGTATTGCTGCGTGTATTTTTGCTTGTGCAGCACCGCTTCCATAAACTCGTCGTCTATCTTCACCGACACGTTAGCGCCGGTCACCTTGCCCTCGGTCATCTTGGCGTCGATAAAGGCCTCGGCATCGGGATGCTTGATGCCTACAGTCAGCATCAGGGCGCCCCGGCGACCGTCTTGCGCCACTTCGCGGGTGCTGTTGCTAAACCTTTCCATGAAGGGCACCAGTCCCGTAGAGGTGAGGGCGGAGTTGTTTACCGGCGAGCCCTTGGGGCGTATCTGCGACATGTCGTGTCCCACGCCGCCGCGCCTTTTCATCAGCTGCACCTGCTCCTCGTCTATCTTGAAGATGGCCCCGTAGCTGTCGGCTTCGCCGTCCAGCCCTATCACAAAGCAGTTGCTCAGCGAGGCAATCTGGAAGTTGTTGCCTATCCCGTTCATGGGACTGCCTTGCGGCACGATGTAACGAAAATGGTTCATCAGGTCGAACAGCTCCTGTGCACTCAGCGGGTTGGGGTAGTTCTTCTCAATGCGCGCCAGCTCGTTGGCAATCCGCCAGTGCATGTCCTCGGGCGTCTTTTCGTAAATATGTCCGAAACTGTCTTTCAGTGCATACTTGTTCACCCATACGCGGGCGGCCAGCTCATCGTTGTCGAAATACTTCAAAGTGGCTTCGTATGCTTCATCGTAAGTGTATGTCTTCTTTGCTGTCATGGCACAAAATGGATAATTTTTTGTTTTGTTTTTTCGAGAAAGTTTCCCCAAACGGAAAACTTAGGCACAAATTTATCAAACATTTTTTAAACAAAATAGTAAACGTCCAACTTTTTCATCAGAAAAAAACAAATATTTTTTGACCCTTTTGCTTCCTCCTCCGCGCAACCCGAAATAGGGAGGCGGTAAGGTTGTGAAAATTAAAAATTTAAACAAATTTTGGAGCGAAGGAGGTCGCCCCTGGCAAAAAATGCACTAACTTTACGGTCTCAAAATTACAGCATATGGAAGAGGGAAAGAAACGGGGCCTGGTGCTCGAGGGCGGTGCCCTTCGCGGATTGTTTTCGGTGGGCGTAATGGACGTGCTGATGGAGGCCGGCGTGGTATTCGACGGCATCGTGGGCGTGTCGGCAGGAGCCGCCTTTGGCTGCAATTATAAGTCGCACCAGCCGCACAGGGCGCTCAACTACAACCTTCGTTTTGCAGGCGACAAGCGTTACTGCGGACTGGGTTCGCTCCTGCGCACAGGCGACCTCTACAATGCCGAGTTTGCCTATCATGTGGTGCCCAACAAGTACGATATATTCGACAACGAGGCCTTCCTGGCCGACCCGGCCGAGTTTCACGTGGTGTGCACCGACGTAGATACCGGCCTTCCTTTTTATAAAAAGGTGGAGGTGGCCGGCGACACCCTTTTTGAGTGGATACGTGCCTCTGCTTCCATGCCCCTGGCAGCGCGCGTGGTAGAGCTGGAGGGTAGGCGACTGCTCGACGGCGGCATGACCGATTCCATACCGCTGCGTTACTTTCAGGAACAAGGATTCGGGCGCAACGTGGTGGTGCTTACCCGTCCCGCAGGTTATGTCAAGAAGGTGTCGCGCTTCCTGCCCCTCATCCGGCTGGCTTGTCGCCGCACCCCGCAGGTGGCGCGCGTCATGAAGGCGCGGCCCGGCATGTACAATGCGCAGCTGGCCTATGTGGCGACCGAGGAGGCGGCAGGCAGGGCCTTGGTCATCCGTCCCGCCACCGAAATCCCCGTGGGCTATGTCAGCAGCGACAAGCAGGCCATGCGGAAGGCATACGACATGGGGCGGCAGGCGGCCGAAGGATGCCTGGACCGCATCAAGGATTTTGTGGGCTAACCATGGATGTCCGACAAAAAGTGTATCTTTGCACAGTTATGAAACGAAAAAGAAAGAAAAAGAGTCCCTATGATTCGCGCGAGGCAGTGCTGAAGGCCATGAAGAAGGCCAATCGCGAGCTGCAGTTCGAGCGCAACGGCGGCGGCCATTTCGTGGCCGGCGAAAAAATCTGGAAAAATAAGAAGAAATACGACCGCAGCAGGGATCGCAAGCGGGTGCTGGCCGATATCCGCAGGGCGGAGTAGGGCCCTTCCGAAAGGGCATAAAAAAAAGAGGTCTATAGGTCAAATTGCAGGATAATTTTACTATGGTATGTCTCAATGGGTCAAATTGCAGGATACCAATTACCCTTCATTCAATAGTGCATTGAAAAATCCTGAAATGAAGCGCTTCCTATTTTCCAGGTTCATTCCACTATGATTGTTCAGGTTCTTCTTCAAGTCTGAAAAGACTCCCTCGATCTTGTTGTTTGTGTTGGGCATTCCTTGGCAGCCTTTCTG
>Ga0181612_131494_pt1 | contig 11350 bp, 7 predicted proteins | sample HoacroProtozoa21_FD_119630 | JGI IMG/M metagenome (GOLD analysis project Ga0181612, IMG submission 119630) | Hoatzin crop microbial communities from Cojedes, Venezuel. Combined Assembly of Gp0051906, Gp0051904, Gp0051908
CAAAAATCATTGCCTCCCCAGTTCCACATGCAGTGGAAATAAAATTGCTTTACTCCATAAATGTTCACTATAAAATTAGCTAAGATACAACATTTGCTCGTGAGGAAAGGAATTGTTATGCCCAATTTTCAAATAAAAAAAACAGAGATACAAGCATTCTGATTAACATCATAAAGGAAGCATGTGGCAGAATCAAGACTTGAATACCTACTCAGTTCCAGCCTAGCCATGAACACAAGATTATAGTACTTGTTCATTAAGCACAGAGCACCTTGCAGCACTTAGAAAAGGAGATTAATGCAAGTTCTTAGATCTATTTGTGTGTTTTAATATTAATTATGATCACAAGTGATGGTATTTATGACTTTTAATATACTATGTGCTATGTACACATCTTTTCCTTACAACTATCGCCACTCAGTTTCCTAGATTTTCAATAACAATATTTTTTTTTAAAGAAATTGTGCTTTAATTTCTATACTGTTCCTTGGAGAAACACAAAGCCATACATGCCATTTATCCACATCTGTACTATCTCCAAAATACATTTTCTTTCATACATTCCATTCCAGACTGAGATGGCATACTGTTCTTCAAAGTGCACTGCCATCTTCATGGTTACATCACCTAAAGTGCCTGGGTGTTTCTTTGTTGCCAGTTTCTGTTGTTGCCATTTAAAAAAATGGCACAGAAGACTTACCTCTGATTTGATGAACAACAGAAACCTACTCACTAAAGACATGATCCTGAACGTTTCTTTTTTTCCCCCCGAACTTTACTATTTACTTTTTATTAAACACAATCCTTTTTTTAGAGATTTTCTAGTTGCCCCCTGTACTAAAACACAGGAATCATGTTTCCTGTAATGATAAACACTCACAAAACATGATCAGTAAGACTTTCACAGTGATAGTAAGACACTGGAAATAGTGTAGCAGAGCAATTTTGTCCTCATTGTCCTGGGGTCACACTATTCTCTCAAAAATGGAAGATTTATTGTGGCAGAAGTGATAGATGGATCATCTTTCCCTCTCCTCCCCCTTAACCTTCTGTAGACTTTCTCCACCTTTTCAATTCCTTGTCCCTCTGTACATGTTATCTCTAGCAATGCAATGCATGCTCCTGCTACACCCTGCTAATAAGCATTATAAAAAGTAGCTTTTCTTAGGAAAAGTTACTCATACATTCCAATTATTCTGATACTTAAGACTGAATTTTTACTTCTTTTCAAAGGTTTATCTACAATGTGTTGAAGTTATTTTAATTCTTCTATTATCATCCAGTATGCTTATACAGTGTATTAATCCTTCTTACACTGTCAAAGGAAAACTATCATAGCAATTCTGTTTTTTTATTCCAAATATACTAGCCAAGACTTGAGTTTTACCAGAAGTGCATTTTTATAATTTTTCTTTTTAACTGTGATAGAAAAAGGATTGCTTCTGTGACAGTTCAGGGAATTTTCCTATGTACAAGTCATAAATTGCTGTATCACAAAATGTGCCACCACTTGTAGGACTGGGCATATATAAGTCCCAGACCAAAGACAACGAAGGATTGTTAAACTTCATGGCTCTCACTCAGTAATGATGATACTAGGCCAAAAAAATTGTCTGAACTCTAAGGAAACCAGTCCAGCCCAAGAAGAACTTGTAAAGAAATTTCTCCAGCGGCAGAATAAATACTCTTTAGTAAGAATTAGTTTTATTAATACTGTCTGATTTTGACCATTATCTGTAAGTCAAATGGTACCTGGGATAACTTACAGGGATCTCAACTCTCAAAAAACTGTAGGCAGGATACATAAAGAGAAAGGCATGCTTTAGAGCCATATGGAAACTGAACGGACAAAGGGGAAAAGCAAGACAGACTCCACGATGAGGAGCAGGAGCAAGTCAATCAAGACTTCCTTTATAAACTCAGGTCACTTTTTAGTTAAGTTCCCACGACTAGCTCCTTCCAAAAACCCAAAGCCTCTATTTTTCAGGAGTTGAACTTCTCTTTTAAAGTGTTTTCTCACACTATCACTAAATATCTTTACTTCTATTCAGCACAATGTTTTCCTTCTGCTTTCTGTTAGGTATTTTACACATGACTTAGCCTGCTAACAACATTTAAATGGCTGCACTGGACAAAAGATGGTATTATATTATTCCCATTTCCAATCGTATAAGGAGGAAATCATCAGCAATTTAAAATTCAAGGAATAAATTTACAGGAAAAATTCAAAATTCCCCCTTAGGTGCCTCTTTCTGTACACCGACGGTGTATTTCATTTACTTCACAAGACATACTTTGAAATTACAGAAACAGCCTTCCATCCTTAAAAAGAAATGTTAAAATTAAAGCTTTTCTTACTCAGATAATTAAATTCAGATAAAGTCTGAAAGGATTTTCTTTAAATGCAACAAGAATTTTTTTTATAATCTTTAAAACAGAATCATCAATCTGTAAGAATTAAAACATGTTTCTTATCAAAACACAACCCTTTAAACACAGAATAAAACAGAGATACGATGAGGCTAATCCCACTTTCTGACCTGTGTTTAGCCTGAAAAACACCAAAAACTGATTTCTCAAAAAAATTCAACTATGACATCTTAATGAATAATTTGTACTCTGCTAGGGGAGAAAGTTTCACTGTCTACTACTGATTGTTCCCTTGTGGCTAAGACAAAAACAAAATAAAACAAAACAAATAAAAGGATTCAATCTTTTTTCTATTTCTATTCTACCTTACAGAAGTAGATCTGGTTTGCAAGAAAACACTCTTGTTCAAAACAATGTCATTGAAAGCTTGGATTAAAATTCCACAGACTTGTGCATGACTGTCTATGGTGAAATGAACCATTAGGTCACAAAGTAAATTCAAGTCATACTATTAAGTTGATGAAATGTTGAACATGGCAAATGCTTAAGAAATATAGCTCATCTAAGCCATGAAGTGTTTGATTTCATTCAAAAAACCACATCACAATCAATAGGAATCAGACTACTTTACGGGAGCTTCAATGTATTAAAATTAATTTTACACAAAATACTGCAATATATGAAAACAGAAGGGACACCAATATATTGATTGTATCCAAACACCAATGAAAGGGATACTAGCACTGAATTAAGATTCACATTATATTTTGCATCTCAACATATACTCACACTATTCCACCATTAAACTATGCGAATCAGACCTCTGATTAGTACTTATCCTCAATTAGCTTTCATATTGCCAAATTTAAGCTGAATAAGAGGTACATTTCTATGTAAATAAAATCTCCTTTTAAAAATTTGCCTTAAAATTACTTTTGGGTAATTGTAGGGGATGAGACAGGGAGATCCTTGTTTGTTTTTCCCACGCTTAGTAGTGTGGCGCACATCCTAAAAATAAAGTTTTATTATTATCATTATTCTTATTATTATTTGAAAGATTATTTCATATTAAGCTACACATCTTTACTGGGTGTCTGATATTGGTTCATCAGATATTTCTCTCTCTGAAAGTTACAGAAACAGTTGTCTAGCACAATTTTAAATAGAAAGATAATTTCTTGTGTGGGCACACAACATCCTTCCCATTTCTAAGCCATTCGCTCACCATCTCCGTTTAAACTCCTCAGTGTATTTCCACTGTAATGCTTTGAATAGAGGATGCTCAGGAGGTGCTGTTCAAATCTGCTGAAGATCCCTTCACAGAAGAGGAAATGTAATGTACTTTTGAGAGGAAGAACCGAAGGAAGAGAACTCGGAAGGAAGTGTTCTGCCCTTCTGGTAACAGATATGCCTAAGAAAGTTCCTTACACAGTCCACAGTTCATTCCTCTGTAAGGGTTCACTACAATTCTTAACCTTCTTGTCCAAAGTTTTAAAAGAAAATGAAATTTAAATGTGGACCGCAAGACCATATACCCGAGGATTTAAATTGGAACATCTGAATTGTAGCTGGACGAGTTACAACAATTTACACCAGTCTTAGACTAGTGCCGATGCCAAATCAATTGAAAACTTACAATGTTTGCCTTTCGGGTAATTTATTTCTATACTTTCCCTGTCTGCATCTTTCTTCTCCATGTACTAGCTTTGGTTACATGTAAAACGGAAGTGGTTTCCTCAAGAAAACCTGAGTCTTCTTCTACATTGTGACAAATCTGAGACTTTTTCATTAGCATGTATGCGTGCATGTGTGCCTGTGTATATTTATACATATACATATATACACGTGTGTGTGTATATATTTAAAATAAGCGAGACCTTCTTCCAGATGAAGTTAAGGGGTAGTATTCACACAGATAGTATGAAAGCCTGATTTAAACCACACCTAACTCAGACAAAACACTTGAACTTTGATCTGCTACAGCCACTCAAGTGACAACCTCATTATTATTATCTGCTGGTCCCCTTACCTTGACTGAAAACTCTGTCCTTTACTTCTCATCAAAAGTTCTGTCAAGGCTCTCAAATCCACATTTTTTAAAGTAGAGCTTATCAATCACCATGGTTTTGATGAGAAAACATTCTTCATCAGACCTAGTCACAATTTTTTTCTTTGCCATCTGCCTGTATCCATCTGTTATCTGTTTTAAGACTAAAACTGATTTAGGGCAGGGAGTGTCTTTTTGATTTTTGTTTGTAAAATACCTTACACAACAGGGTCATGGTCCAAGCCAGAAAGATACTGCAGCTTATTCTCAGTTCAAATGATAAATACAATAACCTAAACCAACAAGTTCCGTGGCAGTGAGGTGCAGAATGAAGGCAGTTTGGTAGGGTTTCTTACAGTCTCTTCCCTGTAAACTCAATATTCTAGTCGCAGGCATTAAGTGAAATCTTGATAACTAATAGTTTGGTCTTGGCTCTGAATGGTCAGGTAAATTTTACTTATTTTCAGTACAAGATTTTTTCCCAAATTCTAACATTTTCATTTGGGGCAAAAGATGTCATGGAGATGACCATGCCTCTGGTTGCATCCTTCATTCTGGAAAGCCTGCAATTTTGAGACAGCTCTTTTTGGGGGTGACAGTCATTTTGTGTTTGTTTGCTTTGCCAATTCCCTCAAGAAGCTTCATCTTTTCTTTTACACATAGCAGCTGGACACAGGATAAATTCAGTAGGTGCAACGTTAGCTTTTAAGCAGCCTCCAGGGAACGCAAGGCGTTCTCTCTATACTGCATTGACATTCTACATTCCCCCAGTCCCAGTGAGTATACTGCTTTTGTGACACTGGTGACCCGCTCAGCAATACTGGTTAATTCCAGCTCCACAGTCCTTCATTAAGTGTTTTGTTTTGTTTGTCCTTGCATCACAGGATCATCTTGTCTACCTCTGACTTTTTCATTACCTTTCATTACCTCTCATTTCAGCTTTCTCTACATTACATTGTCATCTTCAGAGACTTGCACTCATAACACTTGGCATAATTAAGTGATCTGCATAGCAGTAATACTGTTGCCCTGTGCAAAAATGCCATGCCACCAGCTTTTAACCAAGAATGAGACAAATCCAGCCCTGAAAGCAGCAAACAGCTTAAATTCTAAAAGTTTCTCCTGGACTCTCAAAAGGCTTAAGCCAGAAATGAGAGAGGTGATAGTGATGGATGCCAAGTCAGTATTTTCCGTGAATGTACATAAGCAAGTACTAACCATCTTCTGGGAAATTTAGCATTGTAGTCTTGCAGAAAGATGGAAGGGAATTAGGCCTCATGTTTTCTTCATCTTTCCTACTTCTCTCTTGGCATGCAAATCAAGATTTCACCCTATACTCTCATATTTGTGCTTCCTACTGTTTGAGTCTCGGTCTCCTCCCAAAAGCGTCACTCATCACTGACATCTATTGGTTCGAAAGAAAAGGAAACTGAGGCAAAGAAGTTCTCATTCTGGTTGCAGACAGTAGCTATTACTCTTTAGCCTTTCTGCTGAAGCATTCTTCAGGTGCACTTCAATTGGAGAGTGTCAGGACAGCAGATCTTTTAGCCTGCACATAAGGAACGGTGACCCACCTTCTGATCAGTCCTCAGATCCAGTGCCAGCCTACACTTCCCTCCCCCATCAGTTCAGGGCCTGGTAACTGAAAGGACCAGTTGATCCTGCTTCCTACTTGGCAGATGAAGTCAGCTGATGGGCGTCAGGCTTGCATGGTACACCAGGACACACTCTCTGACACATTCTGGTGCATTTGACAAGTCTGCTTTCCTGATGTGCACTAATTCAAAATGTTTTGTTACCCATTAAATTGAAATACAAGAAAAAAACCTTAAGAAAACAAATTACTTTCTACAGTTGCTTGTGAGGTGGAACTGAAATCCTTCACATTTTGTAAAAGTTGCTTTCTTCAAAAGTGTTTTCTCAGTGGATGTTTTTAATCTTTTTCTCTACCACAAGATACACTATCAATTTTACTGCAGTAGGCTAACAGCAGTAGGCTGAACTGTTCAAGTATTTTTCTGTTTTTTACATACACTGCGATTCAACCTTTCCCCATATTCCTCATTCCTCCCAAACAATTCATGACTATGCCAAGTTACTGTTGTGCTCTTTATCTGTTTAACGCACACGCAGTTCAGATGACAGTAGCTCACGTTAAACTCTCCTGATGTCATTACCAGTTAAGGAGGCTATAATTCAGACATTTACTTGCAGCTTCTCGATTTGTCACAGAAGTATTTTCCACAGTCCTGCAGGTTACTTGAGCTCCTTAGAGTGAAACCTTGACCACTCTAAAAACTGTAGTTAAAATAAGAAAGCTTGAATCTCAAGTAGACACAATTAACGTGATTTCCTACACAAGGTCAGAAGAGCTGTTTCCTCTTCTTAACGTGCATCGTTCTCCTATCCTCTAATAAAGTCTTATTTCCAGACCTGCTGTGTGAATGCACCATAGCTTTTTTTTCCTCCCCCTTTTTTGCCTGTGTATTGCAAACTTCTAATCACAACTTCTTAGTGTCTTTGAAGTTGTCTCTATTTCTTTCCTGAACTTTACTGCTACAGTTAAAGCACTTCAGGCTTCTGAGTTCTACAAATTGTCCTCTCTGGGAACTTTGTTGCTATGCTTATTGCTTGTAGACTTTCAGGTCCCTGAATGCTTAGCTTACAATATAGTCCATTTTACCGTTGTTTGGTCTCTAAGACTATACTGATACAAACAAAGAAACAAAACAAAACTGAAAAAGCAAGAAAACTTTCACTAGCCAAATTCCTTAATCCAAATAATAAAAGTATTTTCTCTAACTCTTCCCAGGATGATACACATTTTGTTATTGGGAGTTTATGTTTAGCTACAGATGAATCTTCAGGGATCTTAATGTCGTAGGTATTAAATAAAGCTATAAAGTAGTAAAGAAGGGTCCACTCAGTGGAATGTACTCAGAACCATTCCTCCAGGCTTGCTTTTTAATATGTGATCCTATCTTCTCCTTACCCTAACCTAAAGTTAAGAAAAGAAAAGCATGGATGTTTTTGTTTTGGATTTTCTGAAGAGATTTCAAGGGTGTGCTTGGCCCTTACTTGCAGACTTTTCCCTCATGCAACTGGGAATTTCATTATTACAGAAAAAGTGCTAAAACTTTCACAAAATACCATGGCTCCAGCAGCTGATGTTTTGAGAAGGATAAACAAACAGAAATCAAAGTTGCAAGAATTCTAATAACACTCCAGGAGACAGCAACAATGCCAACACATGGAAATCACTCAAAGACAGCAGTACAGGATTTATCTCAAAGTCAACAGAAGCGCATCACAGTCCACAGAAACAAGTAAACAGCTATATTAACACTGAACAGTAACATTTGCAACAGGAAATTGAATTCTGTAATCAACGACCACTTAAGAATTGTGATAATATTTTAATGTGTCTTTTCTTAGGAGTTGGATTCCAGAAGTTAGGGGTAGGAAGGCCATCTGATACAAATGTTTCTGGGAAGGAATAATGACCAAATGGTTCCATTGTATGACTTAGGGGGGGAAAAAAAATTCCCTACACATCTGTAAATACCTCTAAACCAAGCTGTGTTTTATTTTTTTTTCACAGCTGGAATACTAGTTTTTATTACAGCTCAACTGGCATTGCAAATTAAAATCCATCTCTGTTTGTTAAACTGCTACTTAAAATGGCTTCCACCAACTGTTACAGTTGGATATTATGTTGTCATTTATGCATTAAGTGGGAATGGTTCAATAGCATGAATATTTAAAACAAATACGTGGAAAGTTTTTGAATTGGGTTTCCATTGCTAACTGCTGAGTTATGTTCCCAGGGTTTGGACAAAGCTTGCTTAATTTTTCATTACCTATGAAGCAGCATCCACTGAATTAATGGAATGAAGATCCTTTGTAGGTGCATCTCAGGGTATCTGATCATAGCAGAACAGCTTTGCACTTTTAATGGACATCAATTAAAGTACACAGCAAAATTCCACCATGCTGGCTAGTCTATGCTGAACAAGTTATTTGGTGAACTCTTCCTTAGAGTTGTTAATTGGGAAAAAACCCATCATCTTATCATCAACAAAGGTACTAGAAAATGAATGTAAGCACGCTGGAACTTCTGGCAGAGATTTTCAAAGGTTCGCACTGGAGCTATGCATGAAAAATTCTATTTTCATGGCCCACCACATCTATAAAGGCCCGACATCCATGAAAGCTGAGGTGAACTTTGAAAAACAGATAACTGCATGAGAATCTAGGTATAATTTCATTTAAAATATCTGAGCATAAAACATGCAATTGTCAGAGGTAACGAGATTATTTATATGGGAGTTAGGCAGTTCTGAAAAACAGTAAGTCTTCACCATCAGGCTTCTAAATAGCTCTTAATGACTGACTGCAACTTCCTCAGTTGTCATTGCACATTTTTTCTTTAACCTATAAATCACATCCTACAAGTGACATAAGCATCAGTCTCATCTGTTACTCTGAGACAGTCATGTCCAAGATATTTTTGGAAAGGTTGTTCATGAACACTACCCTAGACCATCTAACTTTACAGAAATCCCCATGATCCTTATACTGAAGTTACTACTTCTCAGATAGCTGAGTTATGATACACATTGTTAAGGACTTATTCAAAGAACTACCAATTACTCAACACTCATGAGAAAATCAGCACATTTATTTAGAAACCAAATAAGGTTTTCATAAATTTCAGATGATTCCTAAATATTATTAAAGTTCAGTAGGGCCTGGACACCTAAAATACATTCAATATTGAAAATATCTCCACTTATCTACATGCTTTTGAAATCCTCAGCCTTCTGGTTTTTTTAAACCACTTGCCCTTGTATTGGAAGCCTTCAAGTGAGGAGAGCTACTCCTTCTGGTGATCACTGAATGACTGTGGAGGCCAGGAAGAGTTCACAGCCTTCCCAGCTTTCTTGTCACATTAGGTCTTCCTGGCAAGCGTGACAGAGAGTAAAAATTTAACAACTTATTTTTTGTAATTGGCTTTGTATATTAACTCTAAAACAGATACATCTATTAAGCAAGCATCTAAGTCTGTATCTCTTAATTGTTTAAATATTTTGTAGGTGTAAAGCTAAGCATTTTGAAAAACATTATGTTAACTACTCATTTCCTTAAAGTGATGGAGATTGCCCTTTACATTCTGAGTCTTGAAAGTACTCAGTATCAGTAAGGAAGTATCTTCCACCCATCATGTTTCACTGACTATTACTGGAAAACACCCTCTTTCCCCCAACCCAGTGATTCTTGCCTTGACTAAAATACAGGACTCTGCGAAGTTGAATAAACTTCTAAAATTCCTCATACTGGCTTTTAAGATAATCATGTTGGTTTTTTAAAACATAGTAAGACTGTAACCATTTCTGCAGTTGAGGCAGAGGTAAAATACTTCTCCACTGGAAAATAATCTGTTTCGTTTTAGCCCTGTGTGGATTTTGTATGTGCTTATTCTTGGGATATATTAGATAAATATCTACAAGTGTGTCCTCTGAAATGTCTCCTCCAATCCTACTGTGACTTCCCAACATGATTTCCTAGTTGTTTTCACTCTTTTCAAAGGGATGCAGTAGAGGTATGAGAGAAGCACACAAATAGGACTTCAGAAAACTCAGTTTTCTTTTTCTGACCAACGCATGCTGTTCTCGCAAGTTAGAGAACTACTTTCAAAAAATTCTCCTGCTTCAAACTGATAATGTACTTAAGTAATAAAGAAAGGAAATCTATATTAACACTTATCTTATTCTGAGGTTTGCCTCCATTTGAACTTCCCCAGGCAGACCAAACCCACGTGCCCAGGGGTACTGAAGAGAAGCCACTTGACACTCTTGAAGGTATTTCAGAGCCTTTACTTCCTTCAAAATAAAAAAATCTGTCAGCTTAGTTTCATGTAGATTTAAGGTCAGGCTTCCAAAATCTCTACTAATTTTCAGGATATGCCACTGCTGATCTAGCACTGAAGACTCAAACCATTTTGCCCATTTTTTCACATTTTCTCTCTAAGTAGAAAGTATATGCCTCTTTGTACCCAACTCTTTTCAATGTTTTCCTTCTATGTTTGCCTACGATTTTCTGACATGATTGTCCTCTCAACACTTCAATGGCACTCCAGAACTCTAAGAACTATTTTTCTTTTTCTAGGAATACACTGTGTAAAGGGGATTTAGCTCCAAGAACCTTTCCACTCCCAGGAAACTCCAGAAAAGATTAGACTCATTGAAATCATCTGTTTAGATAAACTCCATATTTTCACTTCAGGACATCAGTATAATCCATGCTATTTCAGTAAAAAGAGATTATTTCTACTTCAGTGACCCCAAAACTTTGATTTTAAATAAAAGTGTTAGAATAACATTTATTACTATATATTTCAGAGTATTTCTACCTCAGAAAATCTCAATTTCTCTTTCTATTTCAGGGTAAAACCAAATGTCGGTAACTTCCAAATTTCACTAAGATCTAATTCTTAACTACTAGGTTATAGGGAAACTGTATTAAGGGGTCCAAAACAGCAGTTCTGAGCTGCGTCTGTAGTAATATTAGCAGAAGTGTTTCTATCCTTTATTACAGGACAAGAAAACAGCTAACTCATGAAACATTTGTGTCCAAACAACAAACTGTTATATTTCCTTCATTATGTATCTTTCTGTCTATATTTTTTTTGAAGTATTCACTAGCCAGAAACAAACTGTTCGTACAACTGAGAAGCTTCTACCCCCCCCACACCTCACCCCCGGTCTATATGTGTGTGTATATCACAGAATCACACAGAATCACAGAATCACAGAATAGTAGGGGTTGGAAGGGACCTCTGTGGGTCATCCAGTCCAACCCTCCTGCCGAAGCAGGGTCACCTACAGCAGGCTGCACAGGACCTTGTCCAGGCGGGTCTTGAATATCTCCAGA
>Ga0181612_137666_pt1 | contig 11350 bp, 6 predicted proteins | sample HoacroProtozoa21_FD_119630 | JGI IMG/M metagenome (GOLD analysis project Ga0181612, IMG submission 119630) | Hoatzin crop microbial communities from Cojedes, Venezuel. Combined Assembly of Gp0051906, Gp0051904, Gp0051908
AAAGCAACAACATGCTTTTGGATTGTTTTTATTGTTTTGTACTTAATCCTGATAAGCCAGTGCAAAACTTACTCTGAAATCTGGAAAAGCAGAGCAAGTTAGTTGACCACTTGTAAGTTGTTGTAAGTCTGAGATTCACAGAATACTTCGATTTAACTCAAGTTTTCTAAAGTTTATCTTCCTTTTAATTCTAAAGCCACTGCCTTTTCTCAACCCTCTTTTTAAACAGATGAAGCACGTAAAAGACAGATTTGGTGACAGCATGCCAGAAGAAGTGCTGCTGCTGTGTCTGGGCATTACTTCAGGAGTTGGCAGACTGGTGTTCGGCAGAGTTGCAGATTATATTCCTGGTGCAAAAAAAGTTTATTTACAGGTAAGTCTTCACACTGTGCAGAAGGAATATACAAACAATATTGTGAAGGCTTTGGTTGCAGGTACTATTAAGTAAGCAGAATTAACTGATTGGATATTCAAATTTGAGAAATTTCCAAACTATAGGGATCTCAGTGTATGGTTTTTGATACTAAGGGCCTTTAGTGCAAAGTTCATGAATCTTTGCTATTTTTTTTCTCTTTTTAATGCTAAGGAAACATGTCTACTACCTGCTGGCTGTTTTCATCGTGGAATGAAAGTAATTACTAATCATTAGCATGCGAGAGAAAACCTTTGGGGATTCTCTAGATTCTGCTTTCCCTGTTTTATCCCATGATTTCTTAATGGTTGGAGAAATATTAGGTTTTTTTCCCCCTACGTTCCTCCATTAGGGATTTTGGATCTCTTATCACCTATCGAAGGTCAAGAAAATTTGGTGCCCAGTATGTTCTGTGCGTAGTGCACACTGGTGAAACCACGGGAATGTGAGAGGTGCTTAGCTGAGGTTTTGCTGAATGAGGAAGATTACTTGCAGGAAGAGTCACAGCTTCCAGAAATGCTGAAGCTTGGGGGTGAAGGAGAATATATGCTTTTTTCCCCTCCATGCTCATAAACTCTGGAGTTTTTTTGTGTGGTGTGGGTGTTTTTTAAGAAAGTAGAAGTGGTAGCAGTGTTAGTGTAGATCTCTGGAAAAGCTTTAGTTAATAACGTGCATATTATCAACCACTGGGTGCTCTTGTTTTGTTATTTCAAAACGAATAACAAGGGAGACATCTAATGGCTATTACCCATACTACAGTATTGAAAACAAATTCTTAGGGAAGAACTACCTTTCTGAAGATGGAGTATTTGTTGCCATAGTTACATAACCTTAATTCCTTAATGATATAGACCAGGACTGTATCTCATTCATTTGCATTGATTTAATAGCTATTGTTACACTTTCAGGAAATGTCAATGTTAAGATAAAAAGTGAAAAGGCAGCATTAAGGTGTTACACGTGATTTACAAAGCACAAATACCAAACCTGTAGTGAAACTACAGGGTTTTTTTTATTCTTTTCCTTGAATAGCTACAACTGACAAGCATGGACTTTTGTTCAGGGCATGAACTAGGATGCTTCTGAGTACTGTTGGTTTCACCTGGTTTTAAGCAGGAAAAACACATTAATTTTTGCTAAGCCCTGCCCCAGCATATTCAGCTCTTCTGTTTCAAACCAGCTTTTTTGAGGGAAAGTGAATATGCACCTCAAGTATTATTCTGGATTGTCCAACAGTTCATACTATCATCCCATTTTATGGAAAAATTATTTAAGAATTTATTTTGACTAGTGCAAATGAAACCTCTTTCATCTTAGAACTTTACTGTCTCATAATTGAACAACTTACAAGAGTTCTACCCAGCAAGTTCAACCTTCGTCTTTCTGTTTCTGCATTCTTTCTTACAGACCTGTTTTGCTGTATTTTGCTTTACAAATTCTATCTTTAGTAACAGGATGATGTATTCTGTCTCATCTGGATACAAGGCTTAGTGATTCTGGTTTTACTGCTGCTTTTACCATGGTATGATAATACAAAGAACCTGGTTAACAATATCTTGTTTAGAGTTTGTTTACAGATAACCACATTACTACTTAAAAATAAACTAATCTCAAATAGTATTTGTATTTTCTGTATCAGAATGCACAGAACTGAGAATTTCTTCACCTCTATCATAAGTTCCTATAAGAAGTCCAGTTTTTCAGTAGTTTACGTTACCTTGTTTTATTTTAATAGCCTATGAGTGACCAATGCGTAATGTATATGTCTTTGTTTGGAAAATCTGTTTGTGCGTTTAAGTGGGACATTGGTTTCCTGTGCTGACACATGAACGGTGCACAAGCAAAACACTTAACATTTTCTTTTTAATTCTGCTTCATTTTGCTGAAAGACAGAGCTTTATTCTTTAATTTACAACAAACAAATAATAACCTTAATCTAAGATTATAATATAAAATCTTTGTAAGTATTCATGGCTACAGGAATACACAAGATACCTTTGAATTGAAATAAGACTTTCAGATAACACCTCTGTTGAATATAAGCACCCTGAAGTATCACTCATAATACTGATATTTTTACTTTAAACAACCTCACTGTTGTCATTTATTAACACTAATTTTAATGTTATAATTAATTTAATTAACACTAATTATAGTGTTTTAGCTTATTAAACTTCTGAGATTTTTGTGGCTTTCATTTGTAAAAAGAGCAGACAGTAACTTTTCAAAAAACGTTGCTGCATGAGAAATGACCTTCCATAATCACTGCAGGATAGCTGATTACAAATGCACTTTGAAAACTTGCGAAATGGGTAGTGGAATTTTCTTTTGATTGCATGTTGTGACAGTTACCTGCGTTTGTTTTATCTTGGTATGTCACTTCTGATGGTGGTAATCCATGGAGACTGCTTATATTTATTTTAAGGTAATTACAGGCAGACAATTTAATTCACTACAAACACGAGAAAGCTCATCTGTTTCTTTATCTTTGGTTTGATGCACTATATTTTTATTTTTTTCCTTGGTCATGTTTAGGTGGCCTCATTCTTCTTCATTGGCCTGATGTCCATGATGATTCCACTGTGCCACGTCTTTGGAGGTCTCATCGCTGTCTGTCTCTTCATGGGCCTGTTTGATGGGTGCTTCATTTGCATTATGGCTCCTATTGCCTTTGAGCTTGTTGGGGCTCAGGATGTCTCCCAGGCCATCGGGTTCCTGCTAGGACTCATGTCAATACCTATGACAGTTGGTCCACCCATTGCAGGTAACTATAGATATGGTCTGTAGCTGTGAACATGTTTCTGTGGTTGCATGACTTTGTTTGCCATTTTTTCTGTTGCTACATCATACGCAGTGCACTTACACTGGAAGTTTTTTCTGTACATGCTCCAGAACATATGGTGAATTTAACTGCTGCTGCTGGGTTATTAATTTTCTGTAGTTTTTAAAGTTGGCTTTGATCTTTTTTTGTCAAGGTATGCAGCTGTAAAACATTCCTCAAAAGAAAGATAGGTTTCCACTTGGGTGGAGGACCTGATATTTTCCATGCTGTTGAGGTGACAGCCCATTTGTTGATTGTGTTGCAGAAGGACTCCAGATTAGAATCTGAAAATTAACTGGACTGCAAAATTTGCTCATGCAAAAACAATTATGAGGATAAAAACTCCAGTCACTTTAATTGCTTCTTATAAGTAGGAACGCTGGCTCTTTTCATTCTTTGATGGGAGAGTGTTTGACAAAATAAAGTTCTGAAGATGAAAAATGGAAGTTTTTTGGGAGGTGGAAATACCTTAAGCTATAATCCTTACCACTGATCATTTAAAATCATAATTTACCCTGTGGTCTTGTGAGCGCTACTGAAAGATACGTAGTAAGACTTAACTGAACTATGCAGCATTATAAACAACAAAATTTTAAAGCTAGATCAGCACAGACTAGGCGGTTCCTGATCTGGAAACTCTATCACAGCTATTAATACTTAAATAGAGTTTGATTAATGGGAGGAGTTGTGAGACAGCAACCAGAGTGAATTGTTGGAAAACGCACTTTTTAATAAGAGGCTACCAGGAATGCAATATATGCAGTGTATCCAGAATAAGATTAAGAGGCACCTTGATCAAAGGCAACTGTTGCCAAAAGAGGGAGAATTTCTCCAAGTCACTGCAAGATTCAAGTGCTGGAGAAGCTGAAATCAGCAGCTTTCAAACGGGAAGTGTAGTACATGGTTTTTCACAATGGATGGTAATTAAACGGTTGAGTGGTGACACACTGAGTTCTTTGTTTCTTGGAGTCTTTAAATCAACTCCAGGATAGCTTTCTACCTATATTTGGCCATCAGGTAGTTGGATTAGTGGTTGTAATGATCTGTGCCAGCTCTCAAGTTCCTGAATCCAAAGAAAAGATGTGGTTTTTTTAGATTCCAAGGCCCCTTTATATATACAGTAACTTTCTGTCTTCCCAGGTTTGCTGCGCGATCGCCTCGGCACCTATGATGTAGCATTCTACCTGGCCGGAGTCCCTCCCCTCATTGGCGGTGCTATATTGTGTTTCATCCCCTGGGTCCACGAACGGCAGAAGTTAAAAGAAAGAGCAAAACCTGTTGATGGAGAAACTACTGAGAAAATGCTGGAAAAAGAAAGCACTTTGTCGGACACGGCAGAAAAGCCAGTCAAAGAAATGGAATCTGGTTTTTGATGCTTTCTCTTCCTGTACCAGCCCGACCTTCTTCTACCGAAGCTACATTTGTACTTTTCGGCTGAAAATACCATATGATGCTGAAGAAGTTTTGAACTATGGCTCAACTTTCAAAACTGCTATAAGAATCTTTTATACCATTGAACTTGTTTTGATGAGTCATTGAGTTTGATTTCAAGCCAGAATTTCAAGCTATTTGAAGTTTTGTAGTGTTAGTGTGTACGTGCGTAGTGATTCTGTGTGTGAAGAGAATATTTTTGTAATTCATCAGAACCTATTTCTGGAAGTGTGAAGGCTGGTTTTGGTTCACTGACCCAGGATTCTTCAATAACTCTTACGGTCCATCCAATGCAGGCACACTCGTGGGTGTTTATGCTGGAAAACGTGGTAGCTCTTATGACTGATTTGGTTTTCAAAGTTTCTCGTGCTGTTTTACGCTCTTTTACAATTTTGTATCATGAACACGGATGTGCATCTTTTTGATTCCCTTAACTCTTGCTGAAAACATTAGAAAGCTAAATTATCAAACATCTGGTTTATTTTCTCTAAATACCCCAGCTCAGTTTGCTTAAACGTTCACCTGTTTTTGCATGGATTCGCCTTTTCACCGTAGCCCAAACAAAGAACATTAAGGGTGGGCACGGATTTTGAATATGCACAAACTAAGCTCCGAGTGCAAGCACATTCAGAAGTAAAGCTGCTGAACGATAGGTTTTTTTAATTGGTGAAGGCAATACTATTAATGTATTTGTGGGGTTGGTTTTTTTTTTTAGCTAAACCTCAGAATAGCTGATGGTTTTGAAATTGTACTGACAGTAATATTTGGAGCAGCATTGTGAATTAGACTAAATATTCAAATTATTCTGTTGTACTTGTTAGGTTCTTTTTTTATTCTTAAAAACAAGACAGCTTTAAAGAATACATTCGAAGTGCAATAAGTTGTTTTTAACGTGGAAATACACACGAGCTATTAAAATGACATTCTACAATTAAAGATTTTTGCACTAAGTGAACATGCAGGTTTATTATAGGTCTTTATAGCTGTGTTCAGTTGCGTGTAGGATATAGCTCCATATTTTATTAAAATATAAAGAAATGTCTTTGTATGTCCTAATTTTTGCTGAACATACTAAACATGGCCCAATTACTTATGTATTCTTAGGTATTATGCACTGCTTGTCAAGCAGGTATTTCTGAAAACCCCTCTTCCTCTGAAAAATATTTGGAAGCACAATTATTTGAGATGAAAACACTGCTTTTCAGTTTATCGCCAAACACTTCCAAGTACGCTGTTTATTTGTGGATATGGATCAGCAATGCAGTGGAATACTTAATCATCCTTTATTTCAGGTCCATTCAGTACTAATAATTTTTGTCTTCTTGTTTAGAAGTGTCATAGCAAAGAGTAAACTGAGTGTGATCTGAAGACAGAACGCACATTGAAGTGCATTTCCTTAACTAGGAACAATACCTGTTCTTTACATCAACCAGAGGCATACTGTTTTAAAATGAGAACCTTCATTGTCTCTTCTATTTTTATTATTTTTCTTTTTCCAGAGTTGTAGCAAATTGTTCAGAGAGCCCATGCATATTTGTGATATAAAACATGATGTTAGCAATACTGTGGCTTAGAATTACATCTATCAACTGAAAGTCCTTTAAATGTAATCATGCAAAGCATCCTACTTATCTGAGACCAAAGCTCATACCTCTTTTATATTGCAGAATTTCAATCCATGCTTTTACATGAGTGAGGTTTAAAAGAATCGAATCCTAAAATGTTAGGGGTGTTTGGGAGGGGCTTGGAGGTCCCTTTAGGTTTACTGGGCCTTGTGCTTCTGCACCTCATCAGTGCTTCTAAAAATTCCATTAAAATATTAATAGTATTGTTAATTAAAATGACTACAAAATGCTGCCTTCATTACAGCAATGAAGTTAACAGCTTATGCTGTTCTTATCTGGAGTATTTTTGTAGACCGTATTATTCAGTATTACCTTCTATCGGGGCAATGCCGAAAGTGTTGAGTAAGTGTGGTAAAAGCCTCTTGTTTCCTATTGCTTTGTTATGAAAAACTAGTATTCATCACAGATCTGACATTTCATGTGTTTCAGCTTTGAGTTTTTAACCCAAACCAAGGTTGCTTCTTAGCACTGATGCAGTTTGGAACCACTGTGACCAGACGTCTTGGTGTCATTGTGGCATCTTCCTGACTTGCTGCTCTGTATCTATATAAATTATCTGGCAGAGAATATAAAATAATTGTTGTTAAGCTTTAGAAATTATACAAAAATAGTATAATAATAGTATTGATTAATATTACCAAACCCTTTAAAATGTTTTTGTATATAAAAGCTCAAACTCTCATATTTGAGTGACTAAAGATGTAAATTTTGCTTACAAATATGAAGGACAGCATCTAAAAAAAAAACCCCAAACCCAAAGACCCCAGGAAAAGGGTACGAAGAGTGGTGAACTTTTGAGGAGTTATTTCTATTTTAAAAAAGCTAGGGTCGAAAGAAAAGGGGGAAAAAAAAAAAAAAAGAAAAAGAAAAAATTACTGTGTTAAAAAAGAATGTCAGACAAGGAAAGCAGAGTCCGGCATGGGAAGTTGTGCTGGTGTGATGATTTTGGAATAATGAACCTATTTCTGATGCCAGTGCTTGTTTTATAACAATGCTAAAACTGAGAAGGCTTCAGAAAAAAAATGAAATTTCAGAAAAGGTAACAAAAAGTAAATTAATGCATGAGAATTCCGTTAGCATCTTTACTGTTAGCTTGTATCTATGGGGGCAATGTCCAATAGAAAATGCTCTTTACTGGACATGAGCATAAGAAGATTGTGTGCTAAAGCTAGCTGAGATGCAGAGGAAATGGAAGTGAAGTTCAGATTGTTAGTGGTGAGGCTAACCAACCATGGAGAAACTTACTTAGAGATATACCGGATTCTGTATGCCCTGAGGTTTTAAAAATGAGATGAGCTGTCTCCCTTTAAAAAACCAAACAAAATCCAACCAAACACACACAAAAAATCAACACAAATAGCAACTATTTAGTACATTTATGAAAAAAAAAAAAAATTGCATAATGTAGAAATGGTTGCTATTCCGCAAACTGAGAGAGAAAAGCACCAAATAGTCAATTTTATTTTGACTGACTAAATGTAAATAATTTTTTGTAACAAGATTTAATTTTAGGTGTGAAAGCCTGTTCATACAAAACCTGCTGAACTCATATTTTGATGACTTAATTCACGCCAGATTTAATCTTCTTGGGGGTAGCTTCTAAAATTAAAATACTAGCTTAGTTCCAGAAAACCCGTCAATCAGTCAGACGTGTCCCTCTCTTGAGAACTGTTCATAGAGTGCTTTCCATAGACAGTGCTCTCCCATCCTATAACAGAGCAATCGTCTTCCTGTTTGCCATGACGTGTTTTCAAGGTAAGCTGCAGAAGCAACTGGGTAGAAAGAGGTTCACTTAAAAGGGCAGTGTGAAATTTCCAGTCCTACTCTGTGCTGTAATTTAATACACCAGATCTTGGAACCAAGACTGATTCTGAGCAAGGGGTTGGTTTTATGTGTGGCTGACAAGTCTCTGCAGTAGGTGTGAGATCCTTGCAAATCTTAATACGTTCTGGTCAGCGAAGAATCTGAAATAATGAAACCCCTTCAGGTTCTTATTTACATCTCAGCTACGCAACCATATACAATGTATAATTAGTTAAAAAGAGTGTTGTTGGATTTATTCTGGCTACATGTTAGAAGACCTGTACAAGTCTCAAACCAAGACTTCAAATTAACAGACTCTTCGTTAGAATTTTTCATCCAGATCTTTGGCTGTTCAGCATTAACATTTATTTTTTTTTTAATAAGTTTACTTTCAGTCACCACTTATGGATATTCCTAAATTGCTCACTCAAGTGGAAGAGGACGTAGCCATTCTCAGGCTGTCCTTCAGGGTATATTCAGTATCAGATGAGGTAGACAACTGACACTTTTCTCCTGTGGCTCTTCACGCACAATGCCAGGGCGGGTACCTTCCCCCTCGCCCTTTGGAGGCCCGGCGCTGTCAGAGCAGGCGCACACCACGCGGGGTATGGACAGTACTCCGTTCCCCGACTCCTTCCCTGCATTAAACCTTGGAATGGCCGTAGCCTGATAGACCGGGCAAGCTGTTACCAAGTGGGAGATGTGAGGCTGACCCTTCTCACCAAAGTGCTGAAGGCAGTTCCCATGCATACCGGACGAATGCTTTGATCACACACTTATGATGTTAAAATAAAAATAATAAAATAAAAAGGACACTTACCGTTTTAAAGCAAGAATGTGTATTTGCATCAGGTGGTACATGCCAAAGGGACGGGAGATGCTACCTTGCAGCCCTGGAGGAACTATCTAAGGATGGGAATCAGCACGACTATCTGCTGCTCTCCTTCAGATCATCCTTTCTGGCTGCGGTGGCGCAGGGCAGCTCCCCTGCGGAGGGGCTTGGGCATCCCCCTGAGCGGGGAGCAGCGGCGCTGCCCTGTCTGCGGCCCACGTTCCCCTCTGGGGAGCTGGGGCTCGTGCGGAAACCTGCTTCAGGCATCTTAACCCATCTGACAGTAAATGAGAGCCTGCGTGTGTATAAGTACAGTGTATTTTGACCAGGGCCTACACAAACATTCTGCTTTTAACTACAGAGCATGGGAGACAGCTGGGGAAGAAGTAATTCTTTTCGTTTGGGTGTTTCCCGGTTGACAGGCACCGTGCCATGACGGCGCCTGCCAGCCAGTTTCTAGTCACGTAAGCTCGGGCATATCTTCACTACGCCTTTTAGTCTTTTATATATTGGGTCGACATTTTTTAATGTTTCAGAACTGTGTGTGCTTAGAGGGATTTTATACTAAAATGTGTGTTAATATTGATAACGCTGACATGTTTAAGTATCTTGCTAGACACCATATTTTGTATGTTGTTTTTCATGTTAAAGGACATACGTTTTGCTGGCCTTAACTCCATTCTTTGAAGTTCTGCTTTGTTAGAAGGGTAAGGAATGAATGTCCAATGTTTTTCATGGTGCTAAAGTAACTGTGATCAGCCTCAAATTATACAGAATAAAGATGGTAGTTCTTCAGTGCCCCGTTTGTTACTGCACGCATCATTTTTGTCTTGTTCTCCTGTAAAACTTGTCATTTTTCAAAAGTAATTTTGTGTTATATTCTGGTAATTATTGAATCTCCTGTGAAGGCTTGTACTGAAGTCTTTACAGCTTTTATTACCCCTGTTCTGATTGGAATGTCCCCATTACATTTGCTCCTGAATTAATATATGGTTATCCTGATTGCACTGATGATCCACGTCGAGACCAATGGTTTATAAACCTAAACTGCTGCCTTTGAGTCACACACTTCTGAAAACTTCGCTTTTCATTCTGGGCTTTAATATCCAACTTGCAGAACGGTTGCATTCACAAAAGGTAAAATGGAGGGAGGGAGGGAGGAAAACTGGTAGAATTATCTTAGTGGTGTTTAATAGTGTTCCGTATTTTTTGCTTCATGAATTGCCCATGTAACTCAGTGGAGCTTTGATCACTTACCGGTCTGTGACTAATTCCACCTTGACTTACCTTGCCAGTGTGAAGTGTGAAGCGTTTCCTCCCTGACAGCTTCAGTAAATCACAGTTCATTCACTGTTCCTTTGTAGTGGGGCCAGAGACTTTCCTTCCTTTAATCAACATATCTGATAATGGGGAAATATTCCCCTTCCTCCTGGGGCTGTTCTCTAGACTGCTTGTATTTCAAATTAAAATGGTAAGAGCCGGAGTGCTGTTGCCATTTGAACGCTCTCGAGGTACCAAACCTCTGCGTAACTATGTAAAACAGGAGGAGAAGCCCAGGGCATGCATTTCAGCTGCTTTTGTACCTTTTTCAGGAAGCTGTTTTTATACCAGCACTTATCACGAAAGCCAATTAACAAGGCAAAATACGAACACCTAGAAATGTGGTTTGACCTGTATACGACTTTCAGAAAAGAAATACTGTTACTTTATACTTGAAATTATTTTATTTGAAACCCTCTCTACTGATGGACCTCCGAACAGCAGCCTGGCAGCGTTCTGCAGGTTGCTGGCAGTGAGACTTTGCACTCCTTGCAAAGACATCAACATGGTTACGAACAATCAGATTTAAATGTTACCTTGCATGGTTAATTTTTTTTAAATGTACGCATCCGTTCCCTCGGGTTGCTTTGGAGCGGAGCTGTACCTGCAGCACGCGAACCCCTGACAGGAGAAAGAGGGTTAGGGGGCTACAATCTATACGTGATGTCTGCTCCGTTCTAGTGTGGGTTTCTCTTCTGAGCAACTCTGAAACAACAACAAAAGACAGCTTGCAGTTATCTTTGAGCTGTTTGTGAGGCTTAAAAACAGCCGGCACGGTGCAAGGCGAAGCCTTTCCCCCGGCGAGCAGCACCAAGCGGCACCCCCGAGGCCTTCCGAGGCCTCGCGCCGGCTCCCGGCAGCTCGGGGGAGACCCCGCGGCCCTGCGCGCCTGGGCACAGCCCGGCAGCCTGAGGGGACGCGGCCCTCGGCCGCCCGGTCGGTGCCGTCGGGAGGAACGCAGCGGATTTTGGTTTTGTTTTTTAAAAAAACCACGCAGCGGCACCTGCTCGGCGCCTGACGCAGTGGGTGCCGGGAACGCAGCGAGAGCAAACTGATTAAAAAAAAACATAAAAAAATTACTCTGACCCCCCCCTGCGCGCAGCATT
>Ga0181612_143741_pt1 | contig 11350 bp, 4 predicted proteins | sample HoacroProtozoa21_FD_119630 | JGI IMG/M metagenome (GOLD analysis project Ga0181612, IMG submission 119630) | Hoatzin crop microbial communities from Cojedes, Venezuel. Combined Assembly of Gp0051906, Gp0051904, Gp0051908
TATGCATGAAAGAAATGCCATGCTCTACTTGATTGAGAAGAAAAAACCCCTTTCTTTAAAATCAGATTACTCCATTACTTACCACTATTCTATTTTCTGTTTCTCTGAGGGTGGGGCCCTGGTTGCTCTCAGAGAGAAGATACCAGACTGGAGATATTTATGTTCACATGTGCGCAAACTGGCATTTTTAAAAATGTACAAGAGTCATGTCAGAACTAAAATAAATATCATGTGACAAAAAACATAAAATAAAACACAAAAGTAAATCAAACCATAACATGGGAGTATCAGTATGATGGTGTGTAATGTAAACAAACAGTTGAAAGAGTAGATACCTTCAAGATAGCTTGATGAATATTACCTGTTAATTTCTGAAGTATCTTTGCCATTTCCATCAATTTAGGAGTTTAAGGTTTTTTATTCACTTCACACTCACACTGTTGAGGAGAATGTGACACAATGGTAAACATTGAATATTCTCCTGGAACCAGTTAAAAGAAAATTACACGTTAAACTCACACCACACAGCTTGAAACAAGAATTAAATGACATAATTTTGTACAAATGTTTGTTTAGAATGTTCTAACTTCATTTATAATAAGTTCAGAAGTAGAGATAATATAATTTCGTGTTCTTGCTTGAAATACTAGTACAAGGTTGCAATATAAATTTCTAGCATTATCAAGTATTTATAAATGCCCTCTGTGTAAATGTTGTAACATAATTTAAGTGCATAAGTTGTTCATTTGTATTATCCATCTTTGACCTCAATACGCATTAATATCATGGTAAGCATATAATTGACCACAGGAGACATTTTAGAAATAATTTTAGTGTTTACTTTGTGCTTTCAGACATGCGGAGGGGAATCCACAGAACTGGATCTAGAAGTAGAAACTGTCACTAGAGAGTGTGGTAATTAAATTTGCAAACAATACCAAGCAAGGAGAGACAGCAAGTACATTGAAGGACAAGAACAGGATTCAAAATTATTTTGACAAATTAAAGCAATGGACTGAAAAACCTAAGATGAAATCCAAGAGGGAAAAGTACAAAATCCTGTGTGTTAGTAGGATTGATCAGCTGCATAAACATAGAAAAAAGATCAACTAGTTAGGTAGCAGCGAGGAGCTACAGTGGGTCTCAAGCTAAACAAGAGTCACGCTATTGCTAAAACGTCAAACACCACACTGGAAAGTATAAAGCAGAAATATAGGCTTCTATACTCTCAGATTTTAGAAAAGATAGGATTGCTTTGGCAAAGTCAAGTGGATGGCAGCTAGAAAGAATGGAAAGAGGTATAGAAAATATGATTAATTTACCCAGAAGACTGAAAAAGATAGCCAGAAATGTATTTGCAGCATCAAGGGAATGAGAATAGTTTTAAGATCTGCAAAAATATTTTCTCTGTATGCATGGTGGATGGCAGATGTGCAGAACAAGTATTTAGAGTACACATCTGGAAAATCTTTTTAGCAGTAAGAACAGGCTACACATCTGTCAGAATTCACTAGTTTGCGGTTGTTCAAGCCTTGAGACAGGGGCATGAGCAAGATGATCTTTTAAGACTCCTCCCAGGACTCCAGGATCCATTTCTTTACTGACAGTCTGGGACTGCCAGCAAAAACCAACCTGCAGTCCTTTCTGGCCTTCTTTACGTTGAAAGAGCCAGCAGGGTTCTATGGAAAAAAAAAGTATACATGAGAAGGAAGGAGAGGGGAGGAGTGGCAGCAGCTTAGGAAATTGTTTGCAAAAGTAACCAAAATACTAATCCCAAAGACTGAAGTAGGTTCAGGATCTTTAGATATTTATAGGTTGAATCTAAACTGCAATTCATGGATAATTTTTTTGAAAATTTTAATATGTTGTAAATATTATAAGAAATGAGTTTAAAAATACTTGACTGAATATCACTCCCCCAATTTTTCCATTCATTCCAGATTTTTGCAGTCATAGTGTATTATTCTTTTATGTTCGTGTCAGTTATTCTGTTTTACAGTTTGACCACAACAGAAAAAAGCGTCTCTGCTATAGAGATTAATGCAGTGCTTACTGAGCAGCAGAACACTAGGAACCAAGTCTTAGGACTGATCCTTCCTGAAAGAGCCTAGCTAGTCACAGATATGTCTGGCACCTAGAAGAGCTAAACAGTCATATTCCTTCACGAGTATGGCTGATGATACTACAGAGCTCACCTTTATGTCCTGGTAACAAGTATGGCAACTAGAGTGGAGACATCTTGCATGTATATCCCATATGCAAGATGGATTCAGAACAAGAGAATTTCTTGTCCATTATGTTCTACCCAGCTCAGGAGACCTAAACTGTTTGGGAAACATGTGCTAAATTTTTAAAGGTAGTCAAAATTAAGTCCTTATATTCTGTTTTATATACATTTCCTTTACAATCCCTTGCATATATTCAGATACTAAAAATAGCCGAATTTTCAGAATGATGCAGTATTTAATACAGTTAATGTTATATAGATGCTAACACAAGAATACAAAGGCACTCACTTTGTCTGAGGAAATACACAAGTCCATTTCTATTTCAGTGAATATTTCAGTAATTACCATATAGCTCAGATGTCTCTATTGTTAAATACAGATGTAGATCTGTAGATCATTAGAATTCAGGGAATCATTTTTTGGACTGAAAAGAAATATTGGCTACATTATGCCATCATTGTTGCTCACAGAATTAATCTTAGTGAGGTTCATACACTGTTTAACTTCAGTCATGCCTACAAGTCCAGCCCTAACTGAACAACAGGCAGTAGATGGGAATTTCTGATCATCGAATCTGCAGTACTTACTGTAAAGAAACTGAGGGATAAAAATTATGTAACTGATAATAATTAATCTCTGTTTTTTGAATTGCATGCAGAAAATCTCCTGAATTCACACAGTCTCAGTATTAAACACTTTAACACAGAACAAAAGGGAGGGAACAGTCTGAAAAAGAATGAAAGGAATAAATAGGAAGAAAGAGGCATTGAAATAGGTAGAAGATGTCAGAAGATAAACGAGGCTGGAAGTGAAAAATAAGAAGAGACAAGAAAGCAAGAGTATTCAGTCCATTAAAAGCTTGCAAGCAAAAGACAAATAAAGGTCATAAAAGAACTAAAATTATTTGCAGTCAAAGGCCTTAGTGATAATGTGATGGGTTTTTACAATTGCATCAAGGAGCAAAAAGACTAGAGGCAGCAGCTTAAACTGACTGAGGCCTGAGACAATGACACAGTGGGTTTGGCTGGAAGTTTTGTGCTCAAGGCAAAATGATGCTAGGTTTTAGTGGATTCCAGGCTAGAAAAGTCATTCAGTGGAAAACAAACAAACAAACAAAAATACAGCCCAATCCATTCACCTTAATTAAAATAAAAGTCAGCAAAAACCCCAGTAACTAGCTTAGCCCAGTATCATTGACAAGATAAACATCACCACTACATTTAATGAAGGTTCTTGATCAGTAAAGACCAGTTTGAAGATCACAGGCATACAGCACAGAAAACAAAAAGTATCCTATTTCTGACCAAATATATATGTCCGCCTGCAGTCACCTTTAAAAGGTACAACTCTATCTGTAGCTGAGGAAGTTACGTGAATTGTGAGAACCATGATGAGATTTGTCTGCCTGTTGTAAGAATATCAGATCTCACAACATGCTCACTCTACTCTTTGTCGAAGTATTGCAGTAAGCCAAATCTAAAAAGGTACTTACAGATTTAGTGATATTTATAGACATCTAATAATGTTGCAAAGATTTCAAAGAAATGAGATGCCATGTATATAGCAGGAGCTGCACTGGTAACCTGCTGTAGCTGCATTTTAAAAAGTACATTTCAAGACAGTGTGTATCTTTAGAAGCAAGGACACATTTGTAAAGCTCAACCATGATCCAAAATGTGGGAGAGACAGTAAAGTGGTCAGATTTTGCACTGTTGGTCTTCCTAGGAAGCCCTTGATGGAATCACCCATATGAACAGAAATGAGACATCCTTCTGTATCCCATATTGTCTATGCTTTGCTGACATTTTCTTTAGTGAGTTTGTACACCCATGTTATCATGCTCTAGTTGGGGAAAGCAAAGGAGGATCTGTTCAGCTAAACTGTTAAGAAAGCCAACCAAGTGTCTATTGATAGAAAGCTCCAATGCTTGTCTTCATGTCACCACAATGTATCACATCCGTTCATTACAAACTGATGCAAACTGGCAGGCAAAATTAACACATCAAATTTGCGTCTTCACTCTGAGGGCCAATAGGTATCCTAGGGTGTTTTTTACTATTATATGTCTTTCTAACAGGCTGATACTGTCACGAATGAAAGGGATAGTCTTCTAGTGGAAGTAATCCTGGGCCCAGAACATACTACAGTGCTCAGAAAAGCTCAAAGGCTAATCAACTGTGTGAAGATACTGTACTGTAAATGACAAAAAAAAGCTCCAAGTCATTCAACTCCTGAAAAGCATGATACGTATTTTTAGACTACAGGAGAAGTGGGATGCATGCCCAGTGAAAACCATCTGTGCATACAGGAAATAAAGGTATGTGGAAGCTGAAGGTTTTGGGGACCGTATTTGTTCACTCTTCTAGGCCCTGGGAAACTGGGGAAATTCATGAGTATTAAGTCTAGTTCAGAAACAAAGTACTATTCAACTTGTGTAAGTTATCTTACACAAATTAACTGCCATTAAATGACCATACAGGACTCTCTATATATATAAGTACACATCTTATATACTTCAGTAATATAAATAGGTTCACAGCAATAGATTTCTTGAAATGAGAATGACACCAACAGCTTGCAATAGACAAGTGTCTCATTCATTTAGGTGTTATGATTTTGTGTTATGCTTCTATGATTATCTCCCTGGAAACTGAAGAAAGTTAGTTTTACTCTGAGGAAGCATGGAGTTTGTTCAAGGGGAGATTTTGGAGGCTGTAGAGTGTGGCAAGCAAGAATGACACTGCTCTTCACTTACAACAAAAAGTATTCTATTACTTCATTTTCTCACACTGTTGATAATATGTAATACTTTTTTTAACCTTTTTTTTTGAAAGCAATCTCATCATTAGATACACTGGTACCGAATTTTGTGTAAAACGCACAAGCGGTACGGAAAAGTCCATTATAGGCTAGCAAAAACTGCATGCAATTTGTCCACTATATAAAACACATTTGTATGTCTACCCATGGTTTTTAACAGTGAGCAACACATACTAATAAAGCAAGTAGGAGAAAGAAGGGAGAGAAAAACAGAGTAAACCGAAAGGTATCTGAATGGTATGAATTTTGTCTTTGCCACAACTGGAAAACAGCTTGGAAGTCATCTGAAGCAGAAACTTGGTAATGTTTTCTGGATAGAAACTGAAAGATAGAAAAAAACTCTTGATTTACATAATAAATTACTGTTGTTTTTTCAAAGAGAGCAGAAATGAGTAGTGAGTGTAGGAAACAGCTTCAGGGTGATAAGGTAAATTCATTAAGTAATTTGGATCAAATATGGAAAACAAAAGGAGGGAAATTTTTGGTTAGGTAATTGTGTGAGCTGACACAAGCAGGATGCAGGAACAACCACAAAACTGTGGATGAAATGCAAAGATAAAATTTATTTTTGTTACCTTGCGAACGAGATGATCCCTGAAGCAGCACCTGGGCAGAGGCACGCAAGCGGGAACGCAGCACTGCGGAGCTCGGTCCTTGCTAGAGGATCGCCAGCCCTGCTGTTTTCACATATGTATCAGGGATTCACACGGTATACCACTGTGCTTTGATCCTTCCCACAGCAAGGCAGGAATCTCAAGCATGTTCGACAGGGTGCCTCTGAGTCTGTCACAGGCCCATGCTGTCTAAACACACATGTTCTACTTGTCAAGCACACAAGGCCAAACAATAATTAGTACGATATATGTGTTTTTTGACACCTCAGCTGCAAGTTACTTGAGTGTGTTTACAATCCTCCCTGCCAATTCTCCATTATTTTCCCACAGTAATGAATAAAGGGTTTTGAGGATAGACAAGTATATAACAGGTTAGTTGCTGTACATAATTTTTATGAAGAAGTTACTTACTGATCAGTGATTTTAGCTATTTTAAGATACAGATTTTTTTCAAAAGTAACTATATTTTTTTCTGCCGTGAACAGACCATGCATGTCTAGCTAGTACAGCAAATGATCCCAGTTATGTGATCTGCTTCAAAGACTAATTAATGAAAAAAACATGCACCCATGTGTATTACAAAACCCCCCCAAACACATAGTTAATGGTCACATACAAACTGATTGACTGGCAAAAGTTTCAGAAAATATCCCACAATTAGTGCAAATATTCACAGTGTTATGACTCCATTAAGCAAGTTTTTCTTCATAAAAGAGAAGATACTTCTGATGTAAGTTAAACATGATAAGAAAAAAGACTTGCAAGAAGGTGTAAGGTTGTCATATAAAAAATTACTTTTGACCATTTACCTTGCTACTGAATTTTACAAATATGCAGTTTAATAATTAGTTTGTTGCTAGGAACGGAAAGATTTGTCCTCCAGCCTTCTAAATTATACTTCTCTTTCAGAAAGCTCTACATGCAACTATTCACGAAGCTGGAAAGAAATCCAATAACGTTTTAATAGACCTGACTATTAAGTACTCTTCTCAAACTTCATAGTGTCATCCTATTTGTATAAAACCTTGCTTCCCCACCATCCCAGCTTTTGCCGTCCCTGACTACCCATTTGTTGTTTAAAGCCTCCTCCCTCTCTTCCCAAGTACAAAATACAGTAGAGAATCATGCTGGAATAAGTTAAAGGTACACGTCTTACATTCCATAAATGATTTGCGTGTCCTGTGAAAATTGTAGCATTTACACTATCATAGCATAAAGTTCTAGGCAAAGAAGATTTCAATGTTTTGTTAAACACACTTCTCAACATATTGAGAAGCAGGAGTTACTATATTAAATACATTTATGCAGCTATAAGCAGGAAAGCAACTGAGCTATTAGAAAGGTTCAGAACAAACATCAGGAACCAGACTCAGTGAAGTGAATTGCATTTTGAGCCATGTGACACTTGCAGTCAGAAGTCTACTAGAATTGTACAGACTGGACCACAAACCAAACAGAATGTGCTATTTTTTAGTTCTGTCAACTTTGAACATAAAGGCTGAGCTCATAGTGAAACAGAACTGAGCAAATCAGTAGGTGTAAACTGTAACTTTTATAAAACAGGAATTCAAGGCACGTCAAATATTCATATATTTTCCTCTGAACTCTTTCACGTAACTTTAGACTAACATGGAGCCTAGAATATATGAATTATTTGAGATAAAATGGAGCAGATCATGTAGTTTAATTTCTGAATTCAAATGCCTGATAATACATGCTCTTAATCTGAAACTCTTGACGTAATTTACCTGTTCCAGTCATGACCACTGACCAGTATATCTTGTGTCAGTGGTGCAATCATTACATATGCCAATGATGTGGAGACATTCGACACACACAGTCAAATCTTTCCACTGAAATAAAATCTTTCCACTTAAATAATAGAAGCATCTGTCATTGTAATATCACTGACAAAGTTACAGTGCTCAGCATTACCCAGCACTTTCATTTGTGTCCATCACTTCGACAAAATCCTGATCAGAATGCTAAAAGAGATTTTCATGAGTGCTTTGATGAGTCAGTAAAGTTAAAATGTAGGGAATGCTGTTCCAGACTATATCCTGTCTAAAATTTACTATGCACTGGACAAGTGTTGTTAAGATAAAAAACATACGAAGTCATCAATCAACTTCTTACTCCAGACATCCAATTGGTTGGTAGTAACCATCCAACTTTTTTCAGCAGATCAAAATGAAAATGTAGAAGTACAGCTTTCATCATATTTCAAATATTTATTTCACATATCCTCTAAAAATATAGCTGTCAAATGAGTTTTAAAGATTACCGTCTGCATGATGTCTTCATTCTTTAAGAAATTAACTTTAAATGAAATTGTCAAAATGCTGTCATCAAAGAATGGGACTGAAGAGACAAAATTAAATCCAGTAATATTTTTAATGGAATCTTAAAACACTTTTCACTCATCATGCAAAAAATAAATACTTTCGTGTGAAAAGGGTACTAATTTTTTAACCAATGAAGGATACTAAGAGTCAGATTCCAAGCTCCGAAGGTATGGGTGTGTGAAGAGGTGAGTTTCAATGGGGATTTTCTGCTGTACAGATGGAAAGTACATTACAGTGGCATAGATATCACGAAAATTTACTGGCATGAGTTAAACTTGATTTTCCTATTCACAGAGAGTAAACTCATCTAAATTACACAAGTTCTCCCAAGACTGCCAATGTCACTTACACACAGCCATGTAACATCAGGTATTTTAATACAAGAACTTTTCACATGGATTTAAGAAAATCTTTATAAAAACAATGCTGAAAAAAAAATCTCGACTTTCCATCTAAAAGTCATACTCCCTGAAACTGGATTATACTACAAGAGGTTATACTGACTTCATGAAAAAAACAAGACATTAGAACCGTTAATTCAACCTTTATTATCAGCAAGATAAGGAAAAAGAAAATATGGTCTTACATAACAAGCACAATGGTTTTGAAACACAATAATTGCAGGCTCTCCCAGGACAACATAACAGTGCTATGTGCATCATGATGGGGAGCTGGAATGTACCCTTTTCCAACTATACAAACACTTGTTTGCAGCTTTGTTCAGGAAAAATACTGTATCTTAAACCTGTTGTTGCTACAAAAGTGAACATTCCTTACCACAGTCATAGAACTTTTTATTGCAAATATGAAGGAGAGTATGGTAGTTCTGGAAAAGTGTAAAGAATGCATCTGTTCAATTTTTTTTCAAGACTATGAATTGGAGCAGATGCTTAATGTTTCTGAGAATTAAGCAGTAGACTTGACGAATAAGGTCTAAAGGTGATCTGTTGTGTTTTACAAGCATATAGGGGTAATTTGTCACATTGCTTAACTCAAACTGAAAATGCTTTGATTACCTGAACAAGAACATAAGATAGAGAATTTCTTGTACCAGGTATGTGAATGTAGACAAAATTATCTAAATTAGATGTTAATGTGAGGTCCATAAAACAATGCTGTTCTCATCTTGTTCTTTAAGTACTGCTACAAATCCCTAGTTTGTTTCTTGATTTCATGAGTCTTTCGTAAACGTGGTCTAGAACGTTTGTGTCCTCATAGTAGATGTCATTAACAAATGCTTAAAATGCTTATCTCAGAGGATTGTCTCCATGGCCTTGCATAATAGAAAGAGAAAAAACAGAATTTAAAGCCAGAAATGTGGAATGCTAAAATTAAGTAGTGCATTCCAGAGACCAGCATGGCTCTTTAAAGCAAACTTTGTGCATTAAACTATCAGAATCAGATCTGATTAATGTTCTAGTAATAGGTTCATATATTAAGGCTGTCATTCCCTAAGGCATTTGTTTGTTAGACCTTCCTGTTTTCCCCATTTAAGAAAACAAGTAACACACTAAAATGGCTATTGCTTTTTCATTGTACCTCTGAAGAAGACTTTCAGTTCATTTCAACATGTTTAGAACAGATGCATACTTCCTCACAATCTTTCTGCTTAAAGTTTTCAGTCTGATGGATACAATATCTCTGTCCTGGAAAGTGCAGTTTTATGACTTATGTTCATACCAAGTGACTAAGTTACTGTCAGTGGCTGTTTATGGGGCATAGAAAGCGATGTAGCTGTTTCACCCTACTTGTCAATGCATATGTCAACAGCAGTTCATCATAAAAATTGACCTCTCTTCTGTCTAACCGTGAAAGCCATACAATGGGTGGACAAAGGCACTCAATTCTGTTCTTGCTGCAAGAATTATTCCAGAGGTCAAAATGTATTCACAGTAGCTGAAATCAGATAGGAGATCAGCTGAATTAGCAATACATATCAAGTCCATAGATAGTATTAAGGATTTTACCTGCCAGCATTGTCAATCAAGTTCCTTCAGCACTAAAAATCCATGTAGAAAAATTGAAATTCCTGCCTCACTTCCTTGCCCTTCATTCATGGTACCCGTTCTTTCTGAAATGTCACACTGTCTGTACCAGGAATACTCGAAGTGAAATTTTACAGTCATTGAACTGAGACTAATCATGTTCTTGCTTGTATAGATGTTTCATGTTTTTTGGTCAGACTTTCAATGAAAATATAACTTCAGTGATTTTTTTTTCTCTTTTAGCCACCAAATATAGGAAATGTCATGTATTCATTGTGTAATTGCTGATATTTGACATTTAGTCCTCCCATTGAAATACATGGTAGGAATAAAACATCAGTAACAAAAAGAATGTTGACATTTCATTCCTGCCTTGTATTTCAATGATGCAAAATCCGTATTTGTGTACACAGGTACATCAGTGAAAACGGCATTGAGAGAGAAGGGATGTGAAAAGTGAAGGAAATAGAATTTAAAAGAAAGTGGAAAAAAAGACAATTTTGAAAAGGAGGAGGAAGGAACAGATAATTGTAGGTGTACTGTGTTTAGACCTGTAATGCGGTTCTTTATTTGTCCTTCTAGTATGCTATTACAGCTCTTGTTTATGGCTTAGACCAGGTTTTTATCGTAAGGTGTTTTCCATTTGAAGCTTGAATTACTGTCTGGAATGAGGTAATGTTAACATATAATTTGACCATTCTATCGTGTTAGTATTAAAACACAAACAACCTTTACTAGAAAGTTATGTGAAAGGGAAGTCACTGGAAAGGTCGTGTTCCTGTGGTGGGAACAGCCAACAACTAAGTGCCCACGTAGCTGCTTGCCCTGCCTCACCCCAAGAAGAATCAGAAGAACACAAGTGAGAAAAAGTTGTAAGTCAAGACAAAAACAGTTCAATAAATGAAGGAAAGATGCGGGAAAAATTTTTAAAAAGCAAGCAGTACAAAGGCTATATTATTCATCATTTCCAAAAAGCAGACTGATGCCCAGCCACTCTGCAAGCAATAGGTATTTTGGAAAGACTACCACCCAGCTTTTATTGCTCAGCATGTACATGGCATGGAATACCCCTTTGGTCAGTTCAGGTCAGCTGTCCCAGCTGTGTCTCAGTCTCTTGCCCACCTGTAGCCTACTCACTGTGGGAGTAGAGTGGGAAACAGAGAAGGCCTTGATGCTGTGCAACTCCTGCTCGGCAGCAAAACACTGAAAAGAAAGAATCACAGAATCACAGAATGGTAGGGGTTGGAAGGGACCTCTGTGAGTCATCTAGTCCAACCCTCCTGCCGAAGCAGGGTCACCTACAGGAGGCTGCACAGGAACGCGTCCAGGCGGGTCTTGAGTATCTCCAGAGAAGGAGA
>Ga0181612_142194_pt1 | contig 11349 bp, 6 predicted proteins | sample HoacroProtozoa21_FD_119630 | JGI IMG/M metagenome (GOLD analysis project Ga0181612, IMG submission 119630) | Hoatzin crop microbial communities from Cojedes, Venezuel. Combined Assembly of Gp0051906, Gp0051904, Gp0051908
CAAGCCTAAACCTGAAATCTTAAGAATCTGAGAAACTCTGAGCTAGGACCAAAACAGGTTTTATAAATGTTTCTTTTTAAGTTACTTTCCTTTAGCTTCTCAGCCTGGTGAGCTGCAGTTTGAGAGCTAATGATGGTATAGATTTCTTTCTACAATACCTAAGCAGACACACATGTATGCCAGTCTTTGTAAGTTATTTTTTTTCAGCCAACACAGTTAATACTCACAAAATGTACATCTGCATTGTTGCACCTGCAAAACCTCAAAAAAAGGGCTGAAGTCTGGATTATTTGTTGAACATATTAGAAAAGAAAAAGCAGGATAAATTTGTGTGATTAAAAGAATTGTCTGGCAGATGGGCAACTGCTTTTTAGAAGTCCTGTACCTTTATGTTGACTGTCATAAATCCTTAAGGTCAAGTTATATGTGTTTGGGCCTTACAGCTTCTTTTGGCTGTTTAGCATTATAAAATGGAAAAAACATTTTCTCTGAATGTTTTCCTTTTCTGTGGCAGTCCTACAGGGACAGTTGCATTTCATTTTGACAAATCTGCCAGAGTTGCTAGGCAAAAGAAGCCATTTCCTCCCTTACTTAGTACGTGTCCCCATCTGCATGCATAAAATTAGCATTTTAATATGCAGAGTAGTAGTGGTGTATATAAATACCCAATTCACAAATGCAAGTGCCTGCTTCCACCCACAAACTATGGGATTTTTTTTCCACTCACCGAATGTTTTAAGCCAAATCTAAGACACCTATAAAACACCTGATACTTCACATATGACATTTGCAGCTGGAGAGACGAAGGATGCCAAACTCCTCTTCTGTTCCCTATCATAAACAGGCACACTCCTCGATGCTTTATAGAGCAAAGGAACAGATGAAGGGCTCTACATTTTCCTAAATATCTTCATTTGTTGAAGCCCACTAGATTCTTTATGCCTTTGATCCAAGTTCTAGGTATTAAATGCAGCACCATATTCGGACAGATCCATTTCTAGAATTTTATCATATACAGCTTCATACAATGATATCTTAACTCCTGCTGAGAGACAGGAGGCCATCCGTATTTTATAGTTCCAATCTCAGTTTAGGCTAGAAACTTGCCGCTTTGCCACTGACATTACTTGATGACTTAAAGCAGCACAGCTCATCATGAAAGTCTTAATGCAGCCTTGCTCCTAGGTGCTGCTCAGTGAAATGGGTTGACTTTTTTTCAGCATTACTTTTTGCAGAAAAATCAAATTCTGATTAAATGAGCAAAGCCCTGCAATGGTTACTGCTAACTCCCAAAGAGCAAAGGCCAAACTGTTCTATTTTTAAATTAAAAATTCAGTGCCTAAAAATATCAGAGGATCCACCTGAAAAATATGTCTTGAGCATTAACAAATTTGCAAGATTAAAACTTCTCAACCTGATCTTGCAAAGCCTCCAAAACTATGCTTAATTTGCGTGGACACAGTCACTTCAGTGGCTGCTTTTTTATTGCTACAAAAGCACATATCTGACCACATTGCTGGATAGGATGGGAAAGATATTTTCTACTTGCAAAAGGAATTTTTTAAAAAGAAAGTTGACAAATTAATAATTTGTTGATGAATTTCTGTTTACTGGGTGTTATCAAAGACATCACCCTTCCTTGTGGTGCTATAATGCTTGGGGTTTTTTTCAAGCTAATTCATTTCAAGTTATTAATTGTTAGAAACACAAGCCACAGAAGAGGCTTGTCTAAATGCTGTGTTTTCAAAACTGGCATCCGTCACCTGCTGAAAAGAAAACACAGACTGAATGAGTTGTCCTCAGCTTATCTTCTCTCCAAAGACAAATGGCTTGACAACAGCCTTGTGAAGCACAGTAGGAAATCACTAATGTAGATTGGTTTTAATATTCTTGTGTACACTTTAAAGCATGTTTGGTGCTATGATAACCTTTACGTGTATCACTGTGTGCTAGCAATGCTCATGGCCTCCCGGATCCCCAAGCGCTGCTGGCAGTGCCCATGGAGCTGCTCTGCCCTGCGGTAGCCAAGGATCTGTGGAGGCCCAGGCAGACCCTTCCTGGTTTGTGCCCATGGTGCTTAGACATGTACAGGTTCTCCCACTTCGGTGCTCAATAAAAAGTGACCAGTATATTTTTCAACTCTGTATGGTTTCAGTTGTGTGTTCTTCATATATGCTTGCTTCAAATTATGAAAAAAAAGACAAATCTTTTAAATTTTAGTTGTTGAGAGAGCTCAGAAAACATAGGCACAGGGAGACAAAAGTCATTTTGTCCACTGGAAGCGAGGTGACAGACCCCCCAAACACATCTACCACCAGTGTCCCCTTCCAGAGGTGCCATCTTTGTAGGTCAGAAGCTCACTCAGTTCTTGGTGCCTTCATTTCTATTGCCCAGACAGGAGCTGATGGACAGTACTGTAAAGAGGATAGTGATGGTGACCCAAGTAGAAGGTGACTGTTTGGTTTGACCAGGCATTTTGCATGTTGATTCAGAGCTGTTGTTTGCTGCCGGATGGGTTTGAGCTGCCACCTCAGGCGATTTTTCCCTGCATGAGCAGCTGCCCAGACAGCTTTGCAGGAGGCCAAGGCTTGCTTGAAGGGTAGAAAAGCAAACCAAGTCAAAGGCCAGCGTTGGGCTGGTGCCCATTGCAGGATACCAGAGCTGAAAGAGGAGCCCAGTGCTGAGAGGCTGGGGTGCTGAGCACCCTGTTTCCAGGAGCAGACAAGACTTCACTGTCCCACCAGCTCCACCCATGCTGGTCTTGCTCTACCTGCTCAGCTGTAGTGGGCAGGAGTCCTTCTGCATTGCTTCCCTGCTGCCCTGAAACCGTAACAGAGAAGTCACAGGGAGAGAAACTGCCTGTAATTTAACTGGGGAGGGAAGAGCAGTGGGTTTCATTGCTTTGAAAAGGTTTTCTGTGGGTTTTGAGAAGACACCAGCTAGCACTACGTGTCAGGGTAGCTCTTCAGTCTGGCAATGAAGTCATCCTTGGGATCACTAGAACTTCTCGTGGCAGTGGTCATCTGGCCTGTTCAGATGGGGCAATCACAAGATGTCAGTACACAACTCATGCCTCCTGATGTGAAGCATAAGGTGGACTAAGTACCTTGGCTTTCAAGAGAATGATCTGTTTGGTGAACTTCACAAAATCATGTTTTGATTTTAACTTGTTTCCATGCTAATGCAAGAAAATATAGTTTATGTTGATGTAGCCGGCTAACGGGCTTTGAGGAAAAACATTGTATGATCTAAGGCATCATCTGGAGATGACACTGAAGGTTACCGGTGACCTCAGGATTTTACATAGCCTCTATCAGCAGCATTGACAAGACAGTAAGGGACCGAGTCCCGAAACTTTGTTCTTTGCTTTTATAACTGGGGCAGAGGATGTTCTGTCCAGGGGCCTGGGAAAAACCCAACCGGAAAGCAGAGTATTTGGATGTCTGGGTAGCAGCAAACTCAGTAAATTCTGTCCATGCACCAGAGTTTTTTTCCCTCAAGGTGGCACAAGAGGAACAAAAGCGGGACGAGCCCTGGTCACCGCGAAGGAAGCAGATGAAGGAGCTGTGAGTTTTGAATTGACAGCAGCACCCTGCACTCACAGCAGCAACCTTCGGGGCTCATGGAATCTCGGATTACAGCTCCTTTGCTGTATGCATCTTCACAACAGATATTTTCTATTTCAAAATAAAAATGGTTTTCCAAACAACCTACTTAGAATTGGAGTCTGACCTTGAGATTTATTACCCAATAGGAAATAATATAAACGTACTATAATTGCTGTGTGTTATATTTTTTATAGTGTGAAAATGTAAGTCTTAGAATGAAGAAATACAACTAGTATTAGTGTTGTTTTCTTTACATTATAGTCTAGATTCGGTTTATCCGCATATTTTCTGAGCCATGAGATAGTAATATACATGAATTTCCTTTAGATTTCCTAACAGCCAGAAATCAAAAGCAGCAAGAGAATGAAACTTGAGGTCATCCAGCAATTTTGCAGAGCGTGTGGCAAATACTGAGCAACAACTATGTTTTCTTTCTGCATTTACTGAATTTCGTTGGTGCCAAAATGGAATTTCACATTACAGAACTGAATGAACATAAAGATGACAGACAGGGCCATGGTCCTGAGCCCAGACAACACTGTTTCTCCTGAGCTGCAGGTCTGCTGGGTCATAAGCCAAAACACACCAATTATTATGGTGCATTATTACGCTCATCAACTCATATTTCTGCTTTTCTCTGTCCTGTCTGTCTCGGTATGTTTGTCATACCCCTCACTGCATCATTCCCCCAGCTGACCGAGGCTGGGAGAGGAGGAAGGTGCCTGCAGTGCCGGGGCCCAACGGGTGCCCCCACGCCAAGCCGGGATGTGGCGTCTTGTCCTGTCTCCGCATTGCACAGATTCTGGATTTGGTTCTTCTCCGGCTTGTGTACACACACCGAGCTACATGTGTTTCCACAGGCAGCAGCTTTTTGCCAAGAGGAGGGAGTTAAATGAGGAAACCGTCAGCGAGAGCCTGTTGCTCAATCAGCCGTGCTGTCAGCAGCGCTTGGCTGGCGAGAGCTGCGCTCGCACTGCACAGCCCACGTCCACGTCGCACGCGGCAGAGCCCCAGAAGGACGCCCGGGCTCCTCGCGGGCGGCAGCTCCCCTCGCTGTGCGCCGGTTGCATGGATGATGGGTGAGGTTTCAGGATGAAAAAAGCAAGAGCAAACCCAAGCAAATCTTTTTTCCTACCTTCCTAGAGAGAGGGGCAAGATGTTTTTCACCACTTTTCTATCAGAGACATGAGGAATGGCTCAACATGATCCCAAGGCTATGACTACTCCAAACAGACTCTGAGGAACAGAAGAATGTGTTTCCTTGCCAGGCGGTGCCTGCTTTGCCTTATCAGGGCCACGGCAGAGCCAGCTGGCTGGGCTCCAGCTCCTTAGACAAGCTACAGAAGGAGGGGGCCACTCCAAAAGCGTATGTGAGCTCAGAGATGTTTTGCCACCACATTCCCATACATTCCGATAAGGTCTGAATCTCCGTATACCTCTGGGAGCCTGGGCTGCCTCCGAGCCCTGGCTAGGCACCTTACTTAAACCCTGGGCAGGGCCTGGATGTGAGCTGCCTCAAAAATCAGTGCCCAGCATTATCCCTGAATTTTTTCCCATGAGAAGGAGGGCTGTTGCAGCCACACAGGAACTTCCTTCACCTGCCTGACGCATCCAGCTGAAGTCATTAAGAAAGCATTTCTCAATCAGCAGCCGAGGGAGTTAGGAAGCCTCAGCTGTGTTTTACAAGAGCCCAGATATTTGCAGGGTGTTTCCCAATCAATTCGCTTTTGCTTCCGTCTTTGGAAAGAAGACCTCCCTCTGGACCACTTCAGTGGGACACTGCTTGGGACAGCGTATGTCATCTGTGGCTGCTAGCAGCACCATGCTGGTGGGGTGTCCCACGGGGCTTCTTGACTTTTGCTAGAGCTGGTGGGACCTGGGGGGGGCAAATAGGCAACACTGAAATGCTCCATGGGAAAAGACCAGTTTGATGGAGGTTGGCCAGGTTTTGGGAACTGTGGGCTGTCAGACAGGTGGGAGTCTGGGGTCTTGGCCCCATCATGGTCCAAGTGTCACCATCTCCAGTGCCCCAGAGGTAGGAAGGTGGCACCTGGGTGTCCTGGAAGAAAACTCTTCTCCTGCAGAAAATTGCACATATGTTTTCCTCTGACTGGGAAGGACATTTATTACCTCAGTGCAGTTTTTATTGTCAAAGGAGGATCTTAATCTCATAGTTTACACCTCAGAGACGATTTAAACCTAAGTGAATCCTGTAGTCACTGTGCCTGGGGGAGGATGTAGGTGTCCTGGTGCAAACCACAGCACGATGCTCCCTGACCGGCAGCTATAAATCTTCAGGAAGGATGCAATTGGTTAACTTTAGCCATATGTTGAGATCCACCATGAATGCACTCCCCTCTAGAGAATGAAGGACTGTGGTTTTTTTAATAAATGAGCATCACGAATTCACACATCACCCATTTATGCCCTCTCCCTGATGTAAATACTTATAAATACCAGCGTTCTGCTGACTGGAGCGTTTCTCAAGGAGGATTTCCCCAGCCTGGAAGTTCAGAAACAGGCTCGGCAGTATGTGTAACCTGTCTTGCCTCTGCACGCAGCGGCCTCGGCAAAACAACCTCCCTATCTGCCTGCCCGAGATGTGGCACCCGCTGACGCTCCTCCCGCAACAATTTTTCAGAGGGCGGAGGAAAACATAGAGCTGCCAGACCTCAACCTGCTCTTTGGGTGCTGGCTGCGCACGCACGTAGGGCCACCTCGCTCCCCTGTCAGCTACGCTCTTCAGCACAGGCAGGCTTCCCCTGGCAGGGTTTTACGGGTGAAGAACCCCGCGTCGCTGCTCGAAGGGCGTGCAGCCTCCCGCCGGCACCTGCACCCGAAGGCGTGACGCGGCGGCAGGCGATCGCTGCCTCTCCCTGCCTGTGACCGCGGCCCCACGCTCGCGGTGGAATTCGAGCCGGCGCTGCCGGCAGCGGGTGGCACCTGCCCGGTGGCCCCCGGGGCGCTTCCCACCCCTGCACGGCGAAGATGGTAGAAGGAGGGTTCGACAAACTCTTCCAGAAAAGGTCGTTTTTCCGCTTCGCACAGAAATATCAGCCCCTTGGAAGCAGCGAGCCAGAAGAGGAGGTGAGGAGTGTCTGTGCCTCTTGCCTGGACCTGATGAAATAATTTGTGTAATTGGGATTAATTTTGTCTATTTTGCCTGCTTTGTCCCACCCGTAACTTGATATTGCTGTGCTCTCCTCTCTCTGCTCCGAGCCATTCCCTGTACAACAGGGAATGAGATTAATGATGTTTACCAGGCAGCGAGGTGAGATGGAGATATTTGTTTCTATGCGATACTCCCAGGACGTATAGCTCAGGCCAAAGTCCTGGCCAGGAACATTGTTCTCTGCGCTGGGGAGGTTCAAAATTAACAAAACTCGTAGCAGATCGACTGCCGTGCGGTCCATGGGCACCGCGTGAGACTTTCTGGAGTGCTTGCACAAAATGCAAACGCTGTCTCAGCAAGGTAAACGAAGAGTCCCCAAGGGTACCCCCTGCCACCGGCGCTGGCTGCTGGTGGATGGGCTGTGACCCCTCGGGCTGTCCTCTGTGCTGTTGCTGCAGGCATTACTGGTAACAAATGGCCAAGCAGAGCTTCGGCTCATACCTGCAGAGTCCACATCGAAATAATGCTTTCTTTTTTTTTAAAAATGCCAATGTATGAACATTGACACCCCCCTCCCTGCTGTCACTACCTCTCCTCTGTGCAGATGGACCAAAGAGTGACCAGTGGTGGCTGAGGTGTCACATTTGATGTTCTCCTTGGTTTTTGGTCACAAAACCTTCAGGTCTGGGGTTATCTTATTATCATGTTTGCTCAGCACAGGGATTTCCATTGCTTAAACCCCGTTTTCTTCTCCCACAAGACAGATTGGTTGGGTGCCCTCCCACATAAACCTGATTTGTCTAATTCCTTCAGCATGTGGGTTTAGCCCCTAGTCCCATCCAAACATGCACCATCACACACTTCGAGATGTTCACGGTCTTTTCTGTGACTGTCTGACTGAGGTCTTTTCTCAGATGTGATTTCGGCTAATCCTCTGCTCTCTTCTGAGTCTCGTCTTTCCAGTATGGGGGTTGGTCAGCGCTATCAGGAGAAAACAAGACATTGAACTCTTACCCTATGCACCACGCAGTGCGTTGTGCGATGCTACTCTACGCTACTCAAACATAGCTCAAAATCCCAGGAAAGGAAGATCTTGCTGAGGTTACAGAAAGTGTCTGTAATCTCACTTTGATGGGAAGCCGAGATTTCTGATTGTACCTAGGCAGGAGGCCACCGGCAATTAGTCTGGCTTGTTCTTTGGGAGTGCCATTTCTCTTGCACCAGAATAAATAAGTATACATATTTACTTCCAAATATAAACCCTTCTTGAATTTTAGCTCTAGTCCGTGCAGAGTGTGATACATTTATAATGGGACAGGAAAACAACCAGCATTTTGGCACAGATGTAGGAAGAAAGCAGCAATGCAAAAAGACAACAGGAACTTGATAAATCAAGAACGTATTCTCAGGTTATGGTTTAGGCTGGTAAGTGACTCTAAGGAGGGTGGTTTGCTTCTTTACTTGAAAACAGTTGCAGAGCCCTTTCAATCTTATAGATGTTAAGTATTTCGGTCAAAGGGTTGTCCTGTGCCTTGAAGATGTGAGTCTAGGAGATCTGCTGGGACTCAAGCCAGGATAAAAACACAAATTGTGGGTTGTGAAGGAAAAGCCCCAGCACTGGTAACTGCGAGGTGATGGCCAGCTCGCAGGCTCTGGCGATGGTACCATCTGGAGATGGCAGAACGGCTAACTTTCACATCAAAGCACAAGCACGGCCTATGTCCAGACTGCCGTATGCAGTTTCAGCTCTTGTTCTACAGTGGCCCATTCGGAATCACAGGGAATTTTTGTGGTGCCGATTTGCAGTTTATGAGAACCATGTGTTTCCTGCAGAGATCTGCAGAACGTCCAAAGATTTTTCACCTGAGTAGCCAGCCATGCGTGTGTGTGTGTGTGTGTGTGTGTGTGCACGTGTACGAGCACACGTACCTGTGTCTGTATGCGTGTTTGAAAGTGAGATAAAAACCCGTGCACTGCGTGGGTCACATCTCCTTTTCCCTTTGACCATCTACCAGGGTCACCCAGGTCACACCCAATGGATACAGTCAAAGGGTTGCAGTCCTTCCCTCCCAATAGTTTTTAACCTGATGAGATGGGTGCACATTGTAACACCATCCAGGGCAATCTGTCCATCTTCATGCCATGGGGTGGCCTCCATTTACACACACGGTGCCACTGGGAGAAGAGCTTATCATCTGGACCTGCTGAGATTTAAGGGTTTCTTCCCTTTTTAGCTTCAGGAAGAGCTGGCTCCTACCCCAGGCACATCTTGGTAGTAGATTTTAGTGCATTAAGATCTTCTTCACAGTTTCTCCAGAGCTGCTAGGGCTTTTCCTTTGCAATTGTTCTATTTCTCCTCACCAAAACCCCTTTTGATCCTTTCCCCAACCAAACCTGATCTGTTCAAGATTCAGTAGCCATTAGGCAGAGTACAGGTCTTTCCCAGCCCTGTCCTATGTTCAGGAATAAATCGTTATTCCAATTTGGGCTGAGGCTTTTTTTCCATTTCATTTTTCACACCAATGAACATTTATCTCCTGGACTTTCACAGGCTCTGTTTTGATACCCTCCTGGATACACAGAGCATCCTTATCAGAATGGTTCCATTATCATGCAGGTACCTATTTTTTTACATGCCCACAAAATAAAACTAAACAGTATGGCTTTCCTTCTATGAGATAAAAGGAAGACTGTGGGATTGCCTCTGCACAGCAGTGACACAGACTTCACTTACACACATATATGTGTTTCCAGTCTCTTAGAGGTGTCAGCCTCAATTTCTCACATCTGAAATCTTCCAGCAGGCAAGTATGAATGGATGGATGGATGGATTGATTGATGGATTGATTGCCTCCAGCTCCCACAGGCTTTTGGGCTGAGGGCTGCAGCACGTCCCTCCCAGGAGATCTTGTATACAAAGTTGCCTTAAACTCTTGGCTTTTGGAGGCATGTTTTGGCTTGGGTGGGACTCATTTGGGTGGGCAAGGAACCTCCTCAACTGAGATCGCTGTCAGCTGTGGAGGTGCAGTGATGGGGTTCTCCTGCAGGGACGGCAATGCCATCTGTCATCTTAAGGGGCTTTACTTTAGATTAAAAGGAGCAGGAAGATATTTTTTTTTAATTAAAAAAAAAGCACCAGGTTTGAGCAGGAGCAAGAGGGCAGTGGGGGTGAGGGGAGGAGGATGACATGCAGCTGGAGGCAACGAGCCCATGGTTTGGGCATTGCCCACCCACCCTGAGTCAGCCCTCCAATACCCCTGGGACAACCTAAAATCCAGGGAATAGTTTTAAAGCAGCTTTTCTGGAAAACCTTTGGCGTTTTGAACAAAGCATCTATTCTGAGGCTTCTTTGTGCATGCGGAAGAGACCAGAGGCTTTATTTCTTGTAGGGAGTCTGCAATTCTGCGATAGCTATGTGATGGGTGAGCAAGAAATTGCGAGAGGAGCTGAAACCATGGTGATGGGTAGGAAATGGCTGGGGGCTCAGCTAAGGAGGCCAAGTGAGGCAGCACCTTGCTTGCAAGGCTGTGGTTTTCTTTGGGGTGGTTTCTGCATGCTGCCCGCACCCCTGGAACACAGGTCCTCTGCCTGCCATGTGCACCAAAAAAGGTAATGTAAAGGGCTTTTGAGGGAATGCTTAGATTTATTTCTTTTAGTAAGGATGAAGAATATACAAGAAGAGGGTTTCTGTCTAATGTTCTAAAGGGCTTTTTGTTCGACTAGCCCAGCCCGCTTTTGACTGGATTACAATATAATAGCTGGTCCAAAGTAATCTAAGACGGGGGAAAAAACCATATGCAAAACCTCAGTAAAGGCAGAGGTGGGGGGGGAAATCCCGAGAACTGATCTTATGGGCTGTTTGCCAGAGTGTACAAAAAGGGATATGTGCTCTGTGGAGAGCCCCACGCTTTCTTCCTTCCCGCACGCGCTGCTCGGCGTGACAACTGCTGGATTGTTTTGGGGCGAGGGATGCGGAGGCAGCGGCGCAGGTACCGGCAGCACCGGGCGTGCTCCGAGATGCGCTGGGGCAGGCTGCTGCATGGCTCCCCGCCACGACCAGCCGCTTTTTACAGCCCCCAGCATCTCCTGACCTTGCAAAGCAATAGATAAACTAATATGTTTGGGGTTTGTTTTTTTTACTTCTTTCTGCCTTGCTGTACAGAGTTGTGCACTCTTATGCTTGAGTCATGCCTAAAGGTTAAAAATGTAAACTGATAATGTTGATAGCCCACATCTGTTTTACAATGTAAATAGAAAAGAAAATGACGCACAACGAGATGTTAGTTTATGGAGAGGTTTACTCAGGACACTGCCTGGTGCCTAAGAGACATGGGGTGGGATGCACCGGGGGGCAGAGGGGCTCTGCACCAGCAGCACTTTGCAGAGGACAAGGGAGATGGGGCTCCACTGATGCATTTCCAACCTGCGCATCGCTGGAGATGTTCATCTGGTAGGAAAAGCTGTGCCACGTTCGTCCAGGGGAAATCACTTACAGCCATAAGCTAATCAATGCAAATTAACTCCTCCCAGTAAAGCTGTTCATTTCACAACAGCCCCCGGCTGTAAGGAGCACGGAGCTGCCAGCGTTTCCATCGATCTGCAGCCAGCGCTGCCTGCGTACGGCTCGGG
>Ga0181612_106549_pt1 | contig 11348 bp, 8 predicted proteins | sample HoacroProtozoa21_FD_119630 | JGI IMG/M metagenome (GOLD analysis project Ga0181612, IMG submission 119630) | Hoatzin crop microbial communities from Cojedes, Venezuel. Combined Assembly of Gp0051906, Gp0051904, Gp0051908
AGTCTAGCAAGGCACCCCCCAGTAGGTTCACTTACCAGCTGCATCAGGAAGTTATCTTCCACACACTCCAGGAACCTCCTAGACTGTTTACTCTCTGTCATGTTGTAGTTCCAGCAGATGTCCGGTAAGTTAAAGTCCCCCATGAGAACAAGGGCTAGCGATTGTGAGACATCTGCCAGCCTCTTGTAGAAAATTTCTTCTGCCTCTTCATCCTGGTTGGGTAGTCTATAACAGACTCCCAACAGGATGTCTACCTTGTTGGCTTTTCCCCTCATCTTTTTGCAGATGGACTATCCCAACCAGTTAGAACCTGGCTATGTGGTCAGTGTTGCAGGCAAGGCTTTGGCTTTTGTGACTGTGGGATCTCCTTCGAGAAAGAAGAGTCACTGAGCAGGGATGGGTTAGATCTGAAACAATTAAACAGCTAAGAAGGCGAATCACATCCTAGGGTGCATCAAACACAGCATAACGAGCCCGTGATTACTGTATTTAGCATTGGTATGGCCTCGCCTTGAGTTTTGCGTGCATTTCTGGCCCCTAAAATTTAAGAAGGATATAGAGGTGCTCAAAGGTGTCCAGAGGAGGGCAACAAGGCTGGTAAAAGGGCTGGAAGGAATGTCCTATGAGAAGCAGGCAAAGAATTTGGGCTTGTCCAGTTTGAAGAGAAGGAGGCTGAGGGGCAACCTCATCACGATTTACAGCTTCGTGAGGAGGAGACTTGGAGAGGGAGGTGCTGAGCTCTTCTGCCTGGGATCGAGTACCAGGATGCGTGGGAATGGTTCAAAGCTGCACCAGGGGAGGTTCAGATTGGACATTAGGAAGCATTTCTTTACCGAGAGGGTGGTCAAAGACTGGAACAGGCTTTCCAGAGAGGCAGTCAATGCCCCAAGTCTGTCAGTGTTTAAGAGGCATTTGGACGATCCCCTTAACAACAGACTTTAACTTGTGGTCAGCCCTGAAGCGGTCAGGCAGGTGGACTAGGCGGTCGTTGTAGGTCCCTTCCAACTGAAAATGCTCTGTTCTTTTCTATTCTATTCTAAAGAAGAGTTCTTTGATTTGCAAATGCAGTAGATGTGTTTTGGTAGGTCAGCTCTCCTATGACTAAAGATCCTCCTCCTGTTTTTTGATTTTTAATTTTTAAGTATTCATGAGTCTGCATTTCTGGCTCTCAAAAGCACATTGCACATTTGATTTCATTTTTATTATGGTTTCTCCTAAAAAAAACCCAGTACGGCTACAAGAGGACTCCACTAAATCTGTGAAATAAATGGAAAGGCAATCCCTTCAATTTGCAGATACAAGCAAAATCAAGACAAGACTTGGAAAAGCCAGTTCAAAACTGGAAATAGGGAAGAAAGGAAAAACTAGAGGGAAAGAGGTAGTATAGTCAGAGCAATTTGTTTTTAAATTTTGCTTTTTGTAGTGGAGAGAGAGAAAGGACTTGTATTACATTAATCTTGCTAAATCCTGATAAGCCTTAAAATAGTTGCAGAGATGGTTGTACTGGTAAACGCAAAACACTTTAGAGGATCTAAGAAGTTAATTTTCTTGGCAGAATTAGGAAATAATCAGCTAAAGAGAATCAGTGGAGACAGACAATCACAGCAGTGAAGGAGGAAAAATCCATTCAGTGACGTGTCTGGCTCACAACCTAGGAATGAATCAAAAGGGACAACTCATGTAGTTGCCTGGGTCTCAGTTTAACAAGGTACTTCAGTATATGCTGAAATTTAGATATGTAAACTGACTCAGTAATTTAGTAGATGACCTCAGCAAGCCTTTCTGAGTTCTTCTATGATGAATCGCAGCAATATTAACTTGCTGATGTTTAAGGACACATTTATACCAACTGCGTAACTAAATTTGGATTCTAGGGTCCACAGCAGCAGACGACTCTAATTTTTGGTGTTTAGGGAAGAGAAATGGCTAGGCCCTGAAGAGTCAATACATTTATTTTGCTTATTGTTTGCACTGAAAACGAGATCAGTGGTGTGTTGACTGCATTCCCTAAATCATCCCAGACAGACGGCGACAACATTTAGCAGAAGTTTCCTAGCTGGCTGCTTGAGGACAAGTTGACTCCTACTTCAACTCCCTTACCTTTGAGGGTGTTTTCCCCACAATGACTTTGAGGTTCAGTCGACAAAGTAGAGTGGGATCAGGAGAAAAAAATTTAAAAGTATCCATTTGACTATGTGATGCTGCTGTGATAAAGTGTAGCTTGTTTTTTAACAGGTATTTTAGGAAGATCCATCCAATATAACTTGAGTCTAAACTACAAAGTTATCTCGGCTTCCCTGTAGCAAGCGGCACGAGACAGGGTATTCGGCCTATCCCAGAACTGACCCGTAACGTAGCAGAAATTTCTCTTCCCCTCTACTGACCCAGTGGCTGTCTGCTTTCTTTCTAAGTAACGTCAGAGGATATGGACTTGACTTTACGACAAGGCAGGGCCTTTTTGTTTTGCTCTGCTGTTGTCATCATTTTCTGGTTAAAAAAAGAAAAATGCAAAGCTTTAACATGGTTTCCTTTCATGTCGTTGAAGTTTAGCTGATGAGTTGGAATTTCTTTGATAATGCCCCAGGTCATTGTTTCGGAGAAGTAATGGTTTGGATGTAGAGTGTCTGAGACATTCTACAGAAACCCATCTTCTGTAGCAACGTAATTTCCATCAGCGTGTAGCCGTGACGCAGACGTGCTGGTTCTGCTGGTGAAGCAAAGCTGTCCATGGGTTCTACACGTCTGCTAAGAAATCATGGCAGGGGGTTGCTCCAGTGCTGGCCACTTCATAAACATGATATCTAAGAGACTTTAATGGGAGTTAGATAAGGCACTGAATGATTTACTTCTTTGCCTGTCTCTGGGTTTGACGGCTCTCTGGAACAGCGAACACTAGGTTCATAATTCACATCCTCTCAAGCACAAGAAGTTTTTTCCTTAATCGTAGAAAACCAGGAGGAGGGAGGATTGTGTTGTTTGGTTTTCAGTTTTGAGGGTTTTGATTTTGAAATGTCATGCCTTTTTTGAAAAGTTTGTGGATGAGGAGATTGAAGTGAGTTAAAATGAATATTTACAAGAGCTTGAGGCAGTAGTTGGCTGGTTGCTTCCTGTCCGCCTCCGTCGCTCACAGACGACAGGCCGTGTGGCTCTGCAGTGTTCGCAGGGCTTCGCAGCCTCGCCCTGCCCCTGACCGGTTGATCAGGTTTTGGAGATTTTCCGTTCCCAAAGGCAGGGCGCAAAGTTCCTTGTCCATCTAATACTAAAAGGGTTCACAGTCCCCACAAGAGGACGTAACAAACCTGCTCTGCCGTTATTTATGGAGAAAAACTGTTTGAATAGTCAGCACAGGCCTGCTTCCTTTGTGAACACATTCACAAATCCGAAGGGCTATTAAAATACAAGCATAAACATAAAAATGCCCAGACCAGGTGGTCCTTCTTCATGGCATGCCACTTGTCATTTGTGACTTGGAAAGCTTTAGTGGGCACTTCAGTGGGCAGCGTTTATCCTGTGTGACTCCGTAACAACACATAGCCAGGACTGAAAAACCCAGCAGCAGAGATTTGTCCTCCAAAACAATGCAGTTAAAAGCAAAAACATTCTCCTTTTTCTTGAAACACTTCAAAATGGGGTGAAATAAGAGGATACATTGAAAGATATAGCTATTAATATAAACCATAGACTATACTGTGATAAAATAATTCCAAATAATACTTGATCAAAGGCTTAAAAAGGCTTTACCCTGCTGCTTGTGCTGACCGTATAGTTCTTTGCTTGAGTGATAAAAAAAAGTTTCCCTTTCCAGATATAAAGAGATTTTCAGTAGTAATTAGAGTGGTATAGAGACAGATAATGTGGACGGGGAAGCTTTACAATTAAGTGCCTTTGATAATCCCAGCAGATATTGATCTTCTGGTGTATTTCAAATTCTCATTTCTTTTTTTAATTAGCTTTATTGAAGTCTTCGTATGTGGTGGAACAATGCTGAAGCATCTGAGCTGTGACTGCTGCAGGAGAATGCACACTTGTTAAACGTACAAGCTCTGAGTGCTCTTCTAGGCATATTTTAATATGGTGAAGGCATATCTTGGTCTTACATGCCCAAGTCTACCTTTGGCAGTGATTTGACTTGATCGAACTTCTTGCAACAAGTGTAGCAGATCAGAGTCTACAGGCTTACGAAGTGTGATTGGACACGTTTTCAGAGTCTCTCTCACATGTGCTCTGTCAGCCCATGATTCTCTCGAAAGAGGAACAGCTTGTTATTAATTAGTGTCTATTTCCTCGCAGGAAATCTTTCAGGGTTTTACCATGGAAGGAGCCGTGTGATCGATGAAGTGTCAGGAGCCGTCAGACAAAATGATGCTGGCTGTGTATGGCAGCTTTGCTGCGGAATCTTGGACGCTGTTCACCCACCTGACTCGGGATTCTCCTCGGATCTCAGGGGATGGCAAGGTAAGGCAGCACGGGCACAGCTCGAGGCGCGGAGGCCATCAGTGGGATCTGGTGGGTGCCTCCTGTCTGGAATCAAAAACTGGGTGCCAAATTTCAGAGTACAAATGGAGATGGAATGTAAGGGAAGGTTCAAACCAAGCGTCAGATGTGGCTGCACCTGGAGCAGGCTCTGCCTGCCACTCTCGCTACGCTGCCTGCGTACACCCCAAACAGGGCTGTTAGGGTCCTACAGACAGGCAGCATGCAACACCTCCTTTCTCTCCCTCTTCACACCTCTTCCCGTCCTCACCACAAAGCCCTCACTCGATAGTCCACAGGCCTTTCTTGGGCATGAGAAGTAGTTCATGGACTCCCAGGGATGAAAAGCCAATCTATTGATGACAGGCTTGGATTTGTTAATAGGGCTGGAAGTCTGCTTACTCCAGACCCAAGCCTACACAGAAAAGTTCACTGCACATGCCATCTCAGTTACTTATTTCCTGAAAGAAGGCAAAGGTAACTTATCTGTAATTGTGACCACAGCATTTATTTTCGTAATGTCTGACAAGTATTGCTACAATACATGGATCTCGTTTCTTGCCGGTGCCTTTGATCTGAACCCAGTATGGGTCAGTCAGGTGCGGTGTTCATAGGCATTTTTGATCAGCTCACAGCTTTCAGTACTGATCCTGTTGACATAAGCTGTATCTGTAAATTCATTTGCACTGAATCAATGAAAAGAAGGAAGTGTTGGGGAAATTAAATCCCAGCAAAATCGAACAGCTTGCCTAGAACACTTTGTATTGGCCTCGTGCATAAAGATTTGAGAGTGTAACAGCTATTGCATGTCACTCAGCAATTTCCTGCATGAGTCAGCGCAGAGGTATTTATCCCCAAGGAACTAGCAAAAACCTTTGTCCTTAAGTCACTTGAAAGCAGGGAGGACGATGCGCTTCAGATTATAAACTCTGTAAGTAAGGTCTGTAGCGTGGTCTGTAGCCCTGACCTAGTCTTTGGTGCCTGGGAGGCGTTCAGTGGCCCTTCCATCCAGTCTGGGAAGGTAACTGAAAAGTTCCCAGGGCTCTCGGCAGCATTTGCTTAGGCCCAAATAGGATGGTCTTTTCTAACTTTACTTTCTGTGATTCCACTAGAAAACCCGATTTCTCATTCATAAGGCCAAACTTCCATTAGATCAAATTTCACTTTCACTCTGGAAAAACAGCAGCTTCAGGGGCGTTTGGGCTCACCTGCCTGAGAGCAACATTGAAATTAACTTCCACCAGTTGTCTTCGCGGCTTCCCCCTTCATTAGAGTTTACAGAGCATTCCCTTTGTCAGTGTAGCTTTTCAAGCAGAGAAGCTGCCAGCCCACGCTCTTCCCCCAAGCCCACCTCCCTTCGCACGAGTGTGCCTGTGTCCTGACGGCAGCCCCTCCACGTCACCCTCGTGTGGGCAGCGACAGCTTTTGACTGTCACCAGGCAGTCTTGGAAAATAACTGGGAAACTTTGCCACTACAGTCTGAACTTTTTCTAAGTCCTGGAAACTAGCTGTAGCTCAGGTTGGAGGGCATGAAGTTCCCTTTTTGCTTATCTCGTATTACCCTCTAGCGGCTGAGTCCTTACGCGTCAGCGCCTGCCGGGAAGCCGAGGCGTGAACGGAGGGGTCTCGGGCGTTGTTCTGTAACTGACCGTGCAAGACCTCTACATTTCCAATGCAATTTACCTTTTCTAAAAAATACTTTCTTCAAAACAGTAGAAAAATCGCAAAACCAATCCCAAATCAGTTTATCTTTGGAGGAAGTGTCTGTGAGAAATAGTATCTTCTTGCCAAAGTAGAAAAAATGGTCTTTAACACTGAATGGTAGAGAACCACAGCAAGAAGATAAAAATAGACCCTAAAAATGGATAAAGGTCTATTTTTATCTTCCCTGACATCTTGCTGGACTAGGTAAGGAATGGGAAAGGCGAAAAGGCAGTGAGTTTAAATATTAAATACTTAGGAAAGGAGGAGTATATTAAAAACTTCCATTTTTACTGTGGTTGTCATGGAGGAACAATCATTCAAGGTTCCTAGAGAATGAAACTGTTTTAGATTTCAGCTTCTATTTCTAATTTCAATTTCTTTTAAGGTTTTGGAGGGATTTATATAACAGAAATTGATCAATATGTTTATTTTAGGGGGTTAGCCAATGTAATCATAAAATGTCTTGCATTGTTCAGTTTACTTATTGTCAACTATCATTCGAAATTTATCGGAGAGTCAGAACAGTGTGCCTATTATTATTAACAAATTAACAGACTCATTACCTTGATTCCAGTTAAAGCAATAAAACACATCTCAGGGCAATCAGGTAACTGTTCACACTTCTATTATTTACAAAGGAATGGAGAGATTCAGATGCGTATTTCCTTCAGAACAATTACATTAAATTTCATATTTCTCTGGCTGCGGTGACATTGGAAGTGGTCCGCGAGCACTCGTGATGTGCTGTTTGCACCGTCTCGGTAAGGAGTTACGTGCTGTTAGATCTGTGCTGGCAGAACGACTGACGTAAATAACCAACGTGACTCTAGTTACGAATATGAGAGCAGAACATTGGATTTGAAATGACGTTGTTTCAGTGCGATTCTATTGTTTAGTGTAGCTAACAGAAACAATGCAATCAAATTTGCATTACTGCCCGATAGTTAGACACTTCACGTGCTGTATTTAATGGCACTATTTTCCTCTAGCCAATCTTTCCATAAAAATTACATAGCAAAACAAACTCAGCAGTCATTCTTGATGAAGACTTTTCAAATAAGCGTGTAATTTTGTTAGAAATTCATTCAGGATATATTGGAGCTTGAAATATATGAATATATGAATATTTATGAATCACAAAACAGTCTCCAAAACATGATCAGATCAACATTTGTTGGTAACTGGAACAAAATGTACAGAATGTTCCCCCCCCACACTCAGGCCTGGCACGCGCAATGGTCCTAAAGACCGAGGGGTTGGGTTTTCTTTTGCCGCTCTCAAAATGAGGGCCGCTTCCCAAAAGAGCGTGCGCTCTGTCCATGGACCTTTGGTGCAGGAAAACTCAAGTATTGCTGGTTCACGTCTTGCGGTCCCGAACAGCTGAGTACTGCGAGGCTTCGGAGAAAAGCAATCACGCCCAGGCACCAGCACAGCACAGGTGCCCTGCGCCGCTTTCTCGGAGCGTTTTGCCCGGGGTTTGCTGGCCGCAGACCTCAGCCTGGCCGCACCCCACGCCCCGAGCACGGGCAGAGCACGTCAGCGCTCTGCCACAGGCTTGCTGCAGCCAGGAGACAGGCAGCTGCCTGCATTCCCCCTGCAGTGCCGCCTCTCCTCTCCCCTCCGGGCCGTCCTGCTGCCGTCCCCTGGCGCGGCTGTGCCAGGGACCCCGCTGCAGACCTCCGCATGGCCCCGCGCCCAGAGGACCAAGCACAAGACGTGCTCGCTGGTTCTTCCCACCTACAGATGCATTCATGCAGTGGTAACGCACTCTTTGGGTTTCCCCAGGCACATTATCTTTACCTGCGTACACATTTTTCTAGTCAAACATGAGAATTCTGTCTGTTTATGCGGATTCAAAGAGTAAATGCTACACTGTAGACTCATTTTTTCCATCTGCCCAACCCTCGGGAGCGATGTAGCACTTCCAGAAGTGTTGAATCTCACAGCAGCGCTGCTAGCATCCCTTCCGCTACCCATAGTGATACTGAGGGTCGTGTAACCGTTAAGGAAGAGCTTTCCTTGTCCATCCCCTCCCTGACAGACACCAGTCTGCAGGAGGTTGTGTCACTGCCCCCCACACCCCCCAGAGCCGGTGCTTTTGCTGAGGTGCTTCAGGGGCTGCTGCATGGAACCAGCGCGACCTGGCCAGGAGGACAGTTCATGGCGAAGAGCGCAGTGCTCTGAAACCAGCAGGGGAATTTCCAGCAACCTCTGTTACACAACAGCAGTTCTCCTACTCCCATTTTCATGCGTCCTGTTGTCCTTAGTACTTTTCAAGTCCTCTGTCAGCAGGACGTGGTGCTAATGGTAGAAGAAGTGTTAGTGTAGGCAAAACAAGGCTGTTTTCAACATTAGGTTGAAAAGAAGTGAACATGAGGAAAGCAAGCGAGGCATCATGCCAGCCTCAGTTTGTACTGCTCACCCTTACGGAGGGAGGCCCGAGGTCAGCTGGGACTGGCAAAAATCCTCCCAGGTTCAGGTTACAGTGCTGGGAAATCAGGGTGAGCCTGGCTGTGCCACGCTTGGTCTGGGGTGGAACAGAGACCGTCTCTGATGACACCTGGGGACGTGCATCCGTGCAAGGATTAGTCTTCCAAAGCTGAAATGCGCGCTGAAGTGTCGCCGTTGAAGGCGAGACTCACAGTTCGAAGTTTCTGGGACACGCTGGACGTCAGGCATTCAGGTCCTCCGAGGTGTCTGTATGCCATAGCGTGTACTTGCCTCTGTCAGCTGCAAGTTCTTAAGCCTTCTTACGTTTTAGGTAGTTTTATTTTGTTGCTTGTGTGGAAGAACCAAAGCAACAGAACAGAAAGGTCTCTGGGTTTATTTGACCCTTCCCAGGCAAATGCTCTTTACATAGTCACGAAACGCTCCCTGTCCGCACCCGCTCTGCTTTCTCATGCCTAACCAGGTGCCTGACCAAGTTAGGTACCGAATTCTAATAAATGATAGAGCTGCTCACATATCTCTTCATCTCACCTCTTAGCTTTCCTAGTATGTCATGAGACATTAATTAATTCTCCTGAATTAAGAATAGATAAAGTCACATCCTCCGTAGGACCTTAAGGTGAGGTTTTCTGCGGTGCTTAGCTCAAGCTGATCGCTTGTATGAAAACGAAGGGTCTCAATTTCTTATTGCAAAGAACGATTGCGTCACATTTTGAATACAGGAGTATCTGAAGCCTTTTTATATGTTGAAGGCAGCAAACTTCTAGGGCTGTTGAGAATATGACACTGCTGAGACTACCACCAGAAGTTTCAAACTTTTCCACCCATGATAAGGCCAGACTGAGCCAGTACAGAAGAGGCCTGAGCTCTGGTTTCCTATCCCTGGTGCTTTTGGCCTCAGAGGCAGCCAGGGAATTGCCACCCGTCCTCTAGAGCTCTGCAGTCGGGTGCCCTAATGACCAGTTAGTTTAGGTTCTGATCGGAGACTGTTCTCATCCCCTTCGTGCAACTTCAGTGAAAACCAGTATTTCTGATAAACGGAATTACTTCTTTAGTAAAATCATTCTCTTTTAATCTCATTGTATCCTATCTTGCCTTGCTTTATCTTGTATGAAGACTCTGCTTTGCTAGCCTCCTTCCAAGGTTCCGAGATAACGGGACACATTTTTATACTGTGAAGTTATTATACTTCCCTTTAATTTTCTGAGCTAATTAAAGAAATAAATGTTTGTTTCTTGGCAACCTACCTTCTTTTGCAACCTCTAGTGCGTATCTCCTTATATCACTAAGTTTGTCGCTCTACCAAATTAAAGATTCATAACTAGAAGATTGCTACTTGAGCAATAATTAGAGTTAGGAAGTTTCTGAACAAGAAGTTTATGTTTCCTTGAAAATGCTCCCACAAGGTCCCAAATTCTGTAATCTTTAATTACAAACTCCCATGGATTTCAAAGGCAAAATTTCAGTAATCAGAAACAGCAGAATTTAGTCAAAGATAAGGGGTGGGGAATCCTTTGCGGTCCTACAGAGAATCACGTGGATGCTCTGGTCTGTTTGCTGCGGTGTTACTGTGTCATTAACACCCAAATTCAGGCTTTGGGATCCCGGTGCTCGACTGAGTGCTGCAAAGTGTTTTTCAGACGAGAACTCAGTAACGCTTGAATGGTGCCTTGTGGACCTGTGGCCTAATGACCACCTTGATCAGCCAAACCTGTAGCTAAGCTAATCAAAACTCTTAAAATGCAATTACATTTCTGCTTTAATGGCCTGTCAGCTGCAGCCAGATTTGGGCATATTAACAGAAGCCATGTTTTTCTTTCTAAATTTGAGTGCTCCATTTATGAAAGGCTCTGTCTCAGGCATCCCGGACAGGATAACGTGGTCTGCCAGTGTGACCGTGTAGAGTAATTGCTGTCCTTATCCAGCCTCTAAAAAGTGGTAAAAACGAGTGGTTCAGGATGCTTTGTAAAGAGAATGCCAGTCCAAACGTGGTTTGTGCCAGCTATGCACTGGAGAATTGCCTCTAAGGTGGGAAATTTTATGGCATAAAATCTGACTTCTGAGGGCTAAGAAGTTGCGAGCGTATTTCACTGTCTGTATTTGAAACAAGCCTCCACAAAAATGAAGAAGCCTTTTTCAATGAAAAGGGTACCTTTCTCATAATACTTAAAAGAAAATGTGGAAATTTTTTTCACCTCAAGAAGATGATACCATTCCTCAATTCTAAATGTGGGTTTGCATGTGTGTGTTTTATTTTTTTCTCAAACCGCACTGCTGTTGTCAAAACTGCCTAACTCTCAAAGACGGTGGAGGAAACATTGCAGAACCGAGAATCTGATTTGGGAATACTGTGTCAGTGGTGTTCTGACAGTGCTTTAACAGGGGGATCCACAAAACAGCTCTTTTCTAGCAGCAGTGAAACCTCTAGGGAAACTTGTGGGTATGTGTTTGCCGAGACGAGAGATGAAGGCTGAGATTCGTAGTGAGATGGGAGAGTTTGTGACATGCTTGTGGTATGTTTGTTTGCGATACACTGCTGGTGTTGCTTGGGTGATCAAAAAAATGGAACAGCTTATAACACAGTGCAAGGTAGTGGTTTGGAAAGCAAATAAGAGTGGATTTTTCTTTTTGGAGTTTTTTTAACCAAAGGGATAAATTGCCTATGAACTGGTAGCAAAGCTGTAGGAGATGTCCCCCCCCCCACACGATGGAGTATTTGAGCG
>Ga0181612_134454_pt1 | contig 11348 bp, 6 predicted proteins | sample HoacroProtozoa21_FD_119630 | JGI IMG/M metagenome (GOLD analysis project Ga0181612, IMG submission 119630) | Hoatzin crop microbial communities from Cojedes, Venezuel. Combined Assembly of Gp0051906, Gp0051904, Gp0051908
TATATATATAAAAAATCTTCAGGTCCGTGAAGTTCAGTCAAATCTTGACTTGTATTTTTTTGTGCGGAATTTATTAAGTCAGAATCAAGTTAATCCTGCATTTTTCTGTATGGGTTTTATAATCTGTTACGTTTATTGATACTTTTTGTTTGGTTGGGTTTTTTCCGTGTTCAATTCTGTACGTGCTTAATGGTGAAATAAGAAGTGTTTGAGAGTATCAGACAATGTGTTTCTCTGTGAGGTGTGCAAACGTGCTCAGGAAAAGCGCTACCACTTCATCAGTTTTGCGTGTTGTGAAAGCAGAATTCCCTCGCCAGTGCACGCTTGTTCATTGTACCATTTATAGTCATCTCTGGCTGTAAAAAGTTGTGAAGAATTCAGTTATTTCTTAACTGCTTTCTGTTCAGTTCAACAACTGTTAAAATGAGCAAACTATTTAAAGGCATTTTCAAATATCATTTTAGTTATTTATTTCTGTAAAACTGACACCCAGAGTTGTAGGGGGCTGGGTGGGGACAGGCGTTTTTACAGGTGCCCGGGAAACATCTGGGAGCACGAGGGAACGTCCTTTCTCTTCCCTATCTTCAGAACGAGGGTCTGGTACAGACGTTGCCCCTCCGCAGATGGCGGGAGGTACGTGCTGCGTCAAAGGATGCCGCGGCCTTGCTCCCTGACTGCCCCGTTACGCTGCCGTTCTGCCCAAAGCCGTCTGGATGGTCGTATCCTCTTCATCACACTTGGGAAAAAGAGAATTCATCTTAGGGTCCTGCTCCTTGGAGAGCGTACAGCTCCTGTCTGCTTTCTGCAAAATAAGGCTGTGCCCTGAAGGTATCGCTAATCCCTTAATTACTTCAGGCATCTTACTCGGAGAAGACACCTTGTTAGAGGTGAAGGACTTGGGACCGAAGTAAACTTTTCCAGGGCTGAGCGCCATAGACCTTCAAACAGAAACCTCTCTGCACTCAAGTGTTGGATGTCCTACTGTTTCAGGGTTAAGTCTTTTAAGCTGTAAAATAGACTGCAAAAGAATAGTTCTTTCAATGATTAAATAATTACCCAAAGTCTAGCAAGGCTTTAGTGGGGCTGCAGTTGAGTCTTAAATGAGGACTGACCTTTAAAGCTAAATAAAATTGAGATATTCAGCACTTCGCTGTAGAGCCTGGGGAGGGGAGTTCCTTCAGGAGTGATGGCCGAGTTCAGTCTTCTAAATTCCAGTTCAGCCAATCTTGGTGGGAGTTCATCACTTAAAGTGGTATGTGTTCCTCATAAAAGTAGATATATTGCCCTGCGTATAATGCCATGATGCCTACTGTAGTCCCACCATTGAATAGGCTGGGAAGAAAAAAGAATCAGAACAAGTTTGGGGAACTTTTGACCAGGGTGCTTATAGTACTTTTAAGCCATTGTCTTGTGGTGCAAGGAAGACCTGTCGTAGTGAGGGTAGTCAGCCACTGGACAAACTTCCAAAATGGAGCTGGATTTTTCCTTGTCTGGAGCCGTGAGTGAAGTGTCAGCCCTTTTAAATCAGCGGGAGTTTTTGCTACCGACATCAGCAGCTCTTCCTTTCTGCTGCCAATCTCAAGACTGGTGAGAGTCTTTAATTTGTTGTTGTTCTTTTTTTAAGGCCATCTTCTCTCTGAGCTACGGGGTGCTTTTCAAGAGAAAGAAAGAGAAATTTTGTGGTCTGTGTTCCGCAGGAGATCCTAGATGACCTTACCAGTCACGTCTGGCCTTTAAATCTGAGACAGTCCTGAAGCAATGATTCGCCTGTTTCAGATATCCATCGAGTGAGTGAGAAAGTAGTATTTCCAACTGAACTTAGTTTTTATGACACTCTGCGTTTACTTTGGAGGTAAAAATTTATTGTCTGGTCTTGCACTAGTAAAATATTTGGAAAGCCTTGAGAGTGCTGTAACAACAAACAGAGCGTTCACAATTCCCCTGATGGGCTGATTTTAGTAATAGCACACATTTGGTGAAAATAACCTCTGATGCAGCAGCAAGATTCCAGATGACAACATCAGTGCACCTGCAGGTTTTAATTGGCGCAAAAAAAGGGGAGAATATGAGGTACCAATTACTCTCTTGAAGCCCGAGAATCAAGGACGTTTTTGGCAAGGAAGCTTGTAATTCCACCATAAAATTGCACACAGCATGGAATAAGCAGGGCCTGCATTATTTATCATGCATTAGACAGTTTTTGACTTGCAGAGCTCTGAGAAGGCTGAATGAGAGAGGTGAATCTTTAACGCTGGACCTACTGCGAAGTTAATTGTAAGTAATACCTCTGTGCTGCAGATTTAAGCATGTTCAAGCACTAGTGAAACATTGTAATTAAATACCAGCTCCCAATCCAGGGAGTAATCTAAATATGGCAATAACTGGGTAGTTAAAAAATATGCATTGATGAGAAGATGATTATTACATGCTGGAGAATTTCACTGGCAATTCTGATCTTCTAAAATGAGCTGCAAAAAACTGAGCTAATCTTTAACTTAAATTCCCCAGCAAGAGAAGAGCAGTCAGTTGGCGGGTTGGAGCCAAACGCAGATGACATTTCTTCCTTTATTCTAATAAACAGCTTTTTAGAAAAGCTGTGAATGACATCGCAGAGACTGCTAAGAAGTTAATAGTTTCAGAATGTCATTCATAGGTATTGAGAGTATCTGGCCATCTTGTCAGGGGAAAAAGACTCATACTGGCAAGCCCTTTTTGGTAACATTTCTCTTAAATGCAACGAATGCCAGGATTTTTCTGTCTGTGGGAACGAGGTGAGACTTTTCAGCGAGCACCCCAGCTCCTCACGCAGAAGAGGCTGTGTGACACTTCAAAATGGAGGGAACAGCAGGCCCCGTGGCATTTGGGTTTTTAGATGAACGGAAGCGAACTTTGTACATCGCGCCCGTCGCTGTTCCCCCTTGCTTGCTGTGCTGGGACACAGCCGGGCTGAAGCCAGGGTGGGGGGCTGCCAGCGAGCCTGGGGCACGCGAGCAGCTGAGCAGCCTGGGGTTGGCTCTGGTAAAAGGTGACTGAAAAGGCTTTTTACTGGATCTTGGGGATGCGTTTCACCCTTGGGAGTGTAGCACCTGCTTTTTACTGTATGATGTAAACAAGAGCCGACTAGTGAAAGGGAAGTTTAGGGAAACAAAATGGGGAGGGCTTAAGTGTCCCACATTTAATCCAAGGGCTGAAGTGCTGCGTTTGTGCTTGTTTTCCCACATCCTCATTGCCCTCCCCCCTGCACCCTGCTGTACTCTCCGCTCTCTGGTTGCGAGGGCCCTGCTGAGCCGGGGTGGACAGAATCGCTCCGGCTGTTTCTTTTCAGCTGTGGTGGTGGTATCTGGGGTTGAGCTGGGGGGAGGCGGGCAGGGCCTCCATCTCATCGTCCCTTCAGACATTGCTGTGAAAGAACCCCGGGTACCGAATGCTCCGGTGGATGGAGTGCTTGGTTTCCTCGGAGGATGTGTTCAGCTTGCCAGCGACACGGCAGCGTCGCTCCTTGCAGGTTGGAGAAACAAGAAGGTTCTGGGCTGGCTGAACGAGCACCGGGCAGGCTTCTGCCTTCAGCCCCTGCTGAGTCAGTGGCCTCCGCAGCTCTGGGAAATCGCAAGCATAGCACCTGAATCTTCAAAACTGACACAAAATGGAACTGCACGTAACAGGTACTTACGTGTGGGTGGTGGCCACCCTTCCTCCATCACAGCTGTGGCAAGAGATCAGGCAGTAATGTAGGCAAACCGTTCAGCGTCAGCAGCTTCAGGGCCAAGCTGTAACAGCAGCGTTGTTCGTGGTGAAACCGATCGCCAGTGCCGCCGCTGACTGAAAAGCAGTTGCCTTTGCTTTTTAGTCGGAGCCTAGAGCTGCTGAAGAGGTGGGGTTCCTGGTGTGCCACAGGTGCTTCCAGCTGGCAGCTCTGAAGCGCCTCGGGTGTGAGGTTAAGTATGAAGCTGCTTAGGTCTTTCAGCAGTAAAAATACAGCTTAAAGCCGTTGTGTCTCTGTAGGCAGTGGTGCTGAGAATGGTGTTCCTGCAGACTCGGGTGCCTTTTGGTGCTCTGCAGAGCTGTTCTGAGCAGCTTACTGTTGAAATTAGGCCCTGTGTAAAGGTTGGGTACCCGTTTGTTAGCTTTGTGTGCATCAGAGCCTTAAGTGCATCTCCCGTCATGTGCAGAGTAATCGGGTCTGTCTCTGCCTCATGCAAACACGGGGGGAGGTCTAAGATGGGTTTAATCAATGCAACCTCTTGCCTAGGTCCAGATGTTATTTCTAACCATCGTGGCTGATTATTCTGTGTGATGGGCCCATATTTAAACACACTGCGTACAGCAGTTGTCTTATTAACGATAGCACACTATCTCCAAAATTATGGAGAAATGTAATGTGGGACAGTCTGCGCTGTCATCTTCAGTTTATTTTCTTGTCTTTGTTCCTGTTGTTAATGGTCACTCCAGGGTTTTTGAACCCACTATGCTACAGTGACAACTAAAGCAAAATAAAAACTGGCTACGAGAAGGAACCCAGTTTTGAATCTTGCCTTGGCTGCTGCTCCGCGCTGCTTGTGCGCTGTGCCTCAGCCAAGGAGTCGGGCTTCATGGCACGCTGCTGTCCCCGAGGAGCTGTGCTCCAGGGGCTGGTGGCTTGAGCTGAGTCAGGAACTGTGAGGCAGCTGCACCGCCTTGGGTGCAGTGCCAGAGGCTGTGGAGGTGGTGGAGTCTCTGACAGAAGATGTGGTGCTGGGCCTGGGTCCGCACCAAGCGGGTGCAGCCGCTTGCTGCTGGAAGGACTGGGGCAGCTGCTCCCCTGTCTGGTTTAGTATGCTTGAGTTGGATGCACAGAATAATTTAGGTTGATGGGGACTACTGGAATTACTTTGTTTTGATGGAAAGTCATTCAAACTTAAAGAAATTTGGAGGCCTAAGTGAGGCGAACTGAACATGGGAGAGTTTTTAGTGCTTTCCACAGCCGCCTGTTTGCCCTGCCTCCACGCAAGGCAGGCTTTGGGAAGATGAAGCAGCGATGGCTGATCTTGGTAGGCTGCCAGGCGAAAGCCCCCGAGGCAGAAATGGGGCCGGTGGCTGCTGGTAAGAGCCCTCCACCTACCTGTGTAACCCCACCTTCATTTGTGAGGAAGCACTTCATGAGCAGGGTGGTGGGAGGAGAGGTACGATCGGCCAGAAGTGCTCCGAAGGGAGCAGCTCAGTTCAATTCCCACTTCCACATCACACCTGGATGCTGGCGGAGACATCGGCAGGGCCTGGCCTGCACTGCTGACCAGGTGTCTCGGGGGGGCTGCACGTGAATATTCTGCTTTTGCCCTTGCGAACAAGAGCCTAAGTTGTGCTGAGCTTTATAAATAATCAATTCATCAAGATCTGAAGTGAAAGAAAACCAGCAGATTTCTCAATTTCAGATGGCAGAAAGCAAGTGAAACCAATTCAAAATAAAAAAAGAAAACCCACAAACTGCTGCCACACAAAACATACTTGGATCATTTTATTTTTTGCTAGGTGTTATTTAGTTCTGCTACTCATAATCTTAAGTGTGGCACAGTAGGAAGCTCAGAATGCAACTGTGTATCGCCTAACAGTAATGAGCATTAGCTACAGCATCTCTTGTTAAATCTTTCTTATTAATTGGGACAAGACAGCCTGGCTGCACATCATCATGTTGAGAATTAGAAACAATCTGTGGTAGTTACAGTAAAGAGGAACGGCAAGACACCGATAGCTGCAATTTTTTTAATTAAAAAAAAACAAGTGTGGGTTTAGAGGCTATAGTAGAGGAAGGATTTGTTGCAACCTTTTGGCTTCCAGAGTAGTCATGCAGTCCTGTAAATCAGCATTTCTCAAACTGTGAGAGCGTGGCCTCCCCCTTTTTGCATCATCTGTCTTGAAGCAGCCACTGAATTGGCAGCAGCTCAGTTTCTCTGGGGGAGGGAAATCAGAATGCTCTGTAATTACTGGCTACCTGTGTTTATGGACACTGCCCGGTGTCCAGCAATTAAAAGCATTTAGCTGTTCTCAACAGAAACACTTCCAGACCATAATTACAGCCTGCTTTGCACTTTCCTGTCCTTTAGGAGGATTCCCCTGGGCCCTTTTGCAACTCCCAAGGGGGCTGTTGCCTGGAATTTGAGAAACACTGCCGTAAACCAAACAGGAGCACGAGATAATACCTAAGAGCAGCTGTTTACACAAAGCTGCTTTCTTTGCAAATAAGGTGCACCATATGCTTTGAAGGCTTTCCATGCACTGGCTACTTTCTTTTCTCACACTTGACTTCAGTTATTCTGTGTAGCATGGCTCGTTCACACGATATTTCAGTATGGCTGCATGCAGTGTGTCAATGTGTGACGCCATGTTGCTATTCAGAATTGCCACCTGCGTAACATGTTAAAAGAAAAATAAAAAAGAGATTTGCTGTTGGGAGAAAAAGAAAATCAGATTTAGCTCTTAGAGTACATGTTGTACTGTCCTTTTGTGTATTCGTTGCTTCTGTTCAAAGTTGCCTTTTGCTATAGATTATATATCAAATGCCAATTAGTTTGCATGCAATCAGCTGCTTAGTTATGGCAGGAAAGAGATGTCTTGTGTGCTTTTCACTGAGTTGTCTTCATATTTCCCACTGTATTCACTTGCGATTCCAGCTGTTCCAGGGAAGGAACGTCAAATAGGTTGTGTTCATTGTGATTTACAAGAACCTGAGATGAAGTGGCACCGTGTGTTTTTTAGGACATCTTCCAACCCCACCCACGCCAAGGCCTTTAGCTGAAGAACATCTGCCCCGTACTATTCTTGTGTAGAAGTTAGAAAAATAAACATTTGGAGGTTGCTTGTTACATTTGAAAGAACCTAAACCCACGTGCAGCTCCCTGACCTAACGCTGTCTTTAATTCTAAGCAGCGCGTGGCCCTTGCGCCAGGAATGCTCCTTACTGCTCCTCAGACAGGCTCTGCTGAGAAGCGGTGTCTTCCAGGGCCATATCTTCTTGGCTGGCCCTTCTGCACTCGAGGTTCTGACTCAGGAATAGGGCGTGGGCCGGACCCGCCTCTCGCCGCGGCCGAGGCTCTGTAGCATCGGTTGCTTCACAGGTCTCGGTGAGTTGCTGGAAAGAAAGAAAGAGAGAAAGGAAAAGTCAACTAGTTTCGGAAATCTCTAAGTAACACTTCAGCTATTTTTTGAAGTGACAGGTGAAAAAAGTTAAAAATTGATGTAGGAATGTGGTTCTGTGAAACTGCATGGGATTCTTAACAGGCATTATTCACAGGAACTTCTGAAGAGGCACTTGTCACACTTCGCGTAACACAGACGTTTGGAAAGAAAAGCAGACCAGGAGCTAGAGGTTTAGTACCGCAGATGTACACGTATAGAGAGCTGTAAAATAATTTGGATTGAAAAGGGCTTCTGGAGGTCATCCAGTCCAAACCGCTGCTCAAAGCAGGGCTGGCTTCTAAGAAGTTAAATTGGTTTGCTGTGGGGCTTGCTTTATACACCGAATTTTAAATCCAACTTAACAAAGAAACCTTTTCAGCAAAACTGGAATGCAGTTATCGGTCTGAAAACGTTCCGCGCAGTGTCACCCCACTGGAAGGAGTCCATTAGTGTAAAAGCTTTCTGGAGCTGTGCTGTGTGAACATTTAAATATAACACTTCCTCCTTATCCCTTTCAATCCAAGGGGCACCTGAGCTCTGAGCAGTTACTTGGGCCAGGACTCGCCTCATCTAAACTTCACCGTGTCTTCATAGTGTACCGTCTGGGCTGGCAGTGGCTGGCAGAGAGATACGAGTGTCCGGGGCGGGGGGGATTCCTTCCGGACAGCCGTAAGGATGGAGTGGATTGTCCTCTCCACTGAATAGAGAGGCCACACCAACAATCTGCTGAGGCTTCATGGCCAAATTTCAGATGGCTTAAAGTTAGACGAGGTGAGTCCTGCCTCTGGTATTGCAGACTGGCTGAGTTCTTGCAAAGTAGATATAAACTGTGGAGAGCTGGAATTATGCCTTGTCATCTGATCTGTTCAGAGGTACATGTAGAACTATTATTAATGCTCATTAGAGTAATAAAGCAGGACTGGACCCAGGTGAGTAACATTCAGTCAACTTCTGGTGAAGCTCGTGGCAAAACTCCAGGGAACTACACCATACATGGTATTTTTGGGTTGACAGCAAAATACACACAGGCTAAGGAGCTTTTTTTCACTTGAGGTTTAGAGAATTCTTTGAAAATTAGGGAAGTTTCACACACTTCAGAATGACAGTAGCAGAAGAGTGTTTTGGACTTTCCACATCCACAGTCTTCCCCTGTTGCCAGTTTGGTTTCCATTTTGATAGGCCAAATGCAAAAGTCTGTCTTAATTTTGCTGTCGCTCAGCCTCTAGCTGCAGTCGCCCTCTCTCTCTAGTTCATCTTCTCGCGTTACTGCTCTGTAGTGCTGAGGTGAAAGTTTCAAAATTCAGGAAGGCAACTGATGGCAACCAAAGTTAAACAAATATATTTCAGTAGACAATAAAGCAGTAACACTGCTATGTGCACTGAATCTTCCAGGGAAGATGGGAACAGAACTGGGAGCCTACTGGGAAGAGGGCTGGAAGTTCTGTGTGTGTTGTTTCGCCATTAGAAAACGCTGAATCACAGGGCATGTGGGTTTCCTTTGGGAAATATTTCCTACAGCCTTCCTTTGACTAACCCTTTCAGCAACAAGGCTTTCAGGTCCTGGGTTGAATTTCTGGTCAGAGAGAGGGACAGAACAAACGTGAACCGTTCCTTTCTGTACAAATTATGAAGTCCTGCTTATGCAAGCAAGGAAGGAGCTATTTAGTCTGTGATGGTACTCGTCACCTGGGCTGCAGAAAATGGAGACCTAAGTCCCTGGTCTGAGTGCAAGGAAGAGGGACTTTGCCCCAGTTTGCAATTTCAGGTGCATGCTTAGCAGCCAACCCCTCAACGACTTACATACACATCACTCTCACGTACACACTAACACTAAACAGTCCCATTTGCATTGGGATGCAGCAAAATCCCAACCAAATACCACAACCCTGACCAGTGAGAAGGAAGAAACCGAACGGGGGTGAGGAGACTTGAAGAGCAGTACAGCAGCTCACGCGCTTTGGCTGCAGCCTTACCCGCGTTGCTTGACTTGCCGCTCTCGCAGAGGGACCCATGGCAATGTTCATGCTGCTGGATGACTGGGTGTCACTGGTGTTACCTCCGTCGGCGGCCGAGAGCCCAGAAATCACCAAAGCACTTGAAAAACTTCTCTTGCCGAACAGCAGGCTGAGAGTTGAGCTGGTGGAAGAGGCCAGGCTGGACCTGAGCATTGCTGCAGCTCGGTCCTGCACAGTCAGCTGGCCAGCAACAGGAACAGCAGGGGACTGGGAAAACACGGATGTTGCCGAGTTGTGGAATGACAGCTGACTACTAGAAAGCCTCTGGGCAATTTCGTGAGCAGATGTAGATGTTTGGATGAAAGGCTGGCGGCTTTCGACAATCGGTCCGGAGTGACTTGAAGCAGGGGGCCTTTGGTTTAAAGCAGCGTGTGCCTGGACGGACTGACTCCTGGGTTTTCTCCTGCCTTTAAAAGAAAGATTAATATATTTAAGTAAGTGGCGTCCTGATGAACTGCACGCTATTGACCATGTCCCATGTGTACATACTACTGTTGGCATATTACTACTGATTTTATCACCATAAGAATCCCAAGAATAACAGAAATAACAAATTGCTAAACATGTGAACCTTTCTGTGTTTCCCACTACAGGGGTTTTGGCCTTTGGTCAGAATAGCTTCAGTGGTTCTGCACTGAGTCAAAAGACAGGAAAATGAGAAGACACCCCAAGGAAAGTACCCTAATCGCAGGCTCGCGCCTATTCTGCCACGTACATTTTACCTGCCCGGTTAATGGCTGAGCACAGTGTTGCTGTACCTCCACTCCCCTGTGACAGCCACACTAAGGTAGGGGATGTTGAATATCCACCCTAAATGGCTTGGTATAATCAAATGCATAAATAAAACCAAAAAACTGTGAGTTAAAACAGTGGCATATTAAAAAGAATTATTCCTGCCTATGGGGAAAGAGAATTGGAGAATTCAACCGAGTGGAAGACTACAGCGTTACAATTTTTAAGACTAATATGAAATGATATCTGAGTTTCAGGAGTGATATTCACAGTACAACACAGACTGAAAAGGTGTGAACGCCTCTAGTCAGGGTAGTCTGTTGGAGGCCTGAATGAGATCTACAGAAGGCTCCTTCCCCATTCTGTGAAGCGTCTCGCTGCAGCCACTGCGGGATACGGAGAGTAGGTGAGATAGGCTGGCCTGACGTGCCTAGACGACGTCTCTCTCCCTATACACATACACCCCCTTTTTAACATTTATATTGACACCTTAAGTCATTCAGACAAATTATTTCTGTATTTCTTATGCTTGCATATTTAAATAGGCGCAGAATGAAAAACAGATCAACTTACTGGCCACTGAACCCAGCAGATACCTGCGTGCGCCCGGGCACTCCGCAAATGGCGTGCCCCGGGCTGGCACGCGCCACAGGCCCCGAGAGAGTTCAGTGTTTCTGCAGACGGCTCCGGCCCAGCCTTACGCAGCAAATACCCAGCCACGCCACTGCCTGCTGGGGCTTTTTGCTTTCCAGGAAACACCAGACATTAACACCAGCTGGCATTTTGGTTTCCTAGCTCTAGCTGGGGGGTAGAGAGTTGATGCCAGACAATCTGTTGAGAGCCATCAACGCAGAAACAAGTTTGCTGGCAGGCATTTCCAGGTTGTTGGTAATTTTTTTTTTTGCTTTGTTTTTTCCCAATGCCCGAACTATGGAGGGGAGGGAAGCACTGAAACTCCTCCAGGTACTGAAATTTTGCAGGCATAAAGGAATCTAAATCTCACACTATATTCTAGAAACATGACTGCTGAATTCATGAGGGTTCCAGTAATGCAGGATTTCATAGTCAAACTATTTACATGATGTAGCTGAAACACGCTGTTTTACACCCACAGACCTGCATTAGCCCCATTTTTCAGACGCTGAAGCAAAGAGAATTTAGGTAACCTGGCACAGAGTCAGATGGCAGAGCTGGGCCACAACCTAACTGGAGATCTGCAGCTGGACTAAAACCTAGTTGGTTTGGCAACTGGACACTTTCGCACCCTGCTTACAATGCGTCTTTAGATCTACTATAGAACAGAACAGAACAGAACAGAATAGAATAGAATAGAACAGAATAGAACAGAATAGAATCACTAAGGTTGGAGAAGACCTCTAAGATCATCAAGTCCAGCCATCAACCCAACACCCCCATGCCTGCTAAACCATGTCCCGAAGTGCCACATCTACA
>Ga0181612_137311_pt1 | contig 11348 bp, 6 predicted proteins | sample HoacroProtozoa21_FD_119630 | JGI IMG/M metagenome (GOLD analysis project Ga0181612, IMG submission 119630) | Hoatzin crop microbial communities from Cojedes, Venezuel. Combined Assembly of Gp0051906, Gp0051904, Gp0051908
CCCGTGTGCCAAAGGCAAAAACTCTACGGATAAAAAAAATTTTGCCAAGCCCCAATTCCATTTTTTTGTGTGTGTTTTTGGTTTTTTTTTTTTTTTTTTTTTTTTTAAAGGATACAAATACCTGGAGGCAGGACATGATTATTTCTATATAATAAAAAAAGAAAAATTCTGCAGCAACTACAGCTTGGACTTGTTCCATACATCGAGCCCCTAAAATGTGAACAAAACCTGCTGCACCTCAGAAGTGACAGTGAAACAGCAACAAGAAGTCAATCTGCTCTGTACCTACATACAAACACTAAGTGTAAAGGGATGCCAAGTCTATATCCCTCCCTGGCCCAGTTACCACAGTGTTGGAAAAGAAGCTGCTCAGATCACAGACATTCAGTTATTAAGTGCTTGACAAACAGAGCAGATTTAAGCATCCATCAGAAGCAGACAGTCATTTCAACTGTAGGAAAAAAAACTAAGACAGAGATTACTTTCAAGGCTCATCACAAGGGACAGAGCCTCTTGAATCTCTCTGCTCCAGCTATCAAGATGACAACAACATAATATTCTCTGAAATACCCAGAGATGAGGATCAGTAACTTCCTCTCCAGAAAACTAAACACACACGCACTGTTTACCAGACAGAACAAAAATGAAAACCTACTGTTCCAATAAGAGTAATACTATATATAGAAAATACAACTTTCATTAGCAGTACCATTTCAGATATGTGTCACAACTTTTTCTCTTAAATACTTGATAACAAGCATACAAGACTGTCTTGTTCTCAAAACCCCTCAGTCTTTACTGTTACAAATAACCCCTGTTAATCCCGAGTCCCTAGCAGTCATGAGGCACGCTTTACATTTAATACTGGTTAGTCAGCTCAGGGAACTCATTTGTGAACACAAAAGGAAAGCAGCTTGGCGTTGACATCCTGCTGTGAGTCTGCTGGACAAGAAGTTATAAAAAAGCATCTCTATTTGGAAGCTGAGCAGATCTGATCTGAAAGTCAGACACAAATGCAGGACTCCACACAACCCTTCTCAAGGTACAGCACTGATGCAGGCTAAAAGTTTAATAACAGGAATGAGTAATACTACTGGAAGTGGAAAAGATGATGAACAAATGCCTTACACTTCAGGGACAGGATAACTGACAAGTTAAAAAAAATAAACACGAATTTTTGGATTTAAGTGCATTTCATCCCATCCAATTTGTCAGGTAAATTTCTGCTTCTATTGGCGTAGGAGTTACATGCTCAATCTGAACTGAAACAAGATTTCATGAATGATTTCAGTCATCTACGTCTGTAAGAAACTGTGAGCAGCAACACACAGTACGTTGGTGTTTTAAGTGCTCCTGGCTTGCCTGCACAGGGAAATCAGCGCACAATAAACAGCCACACAGATTTGTAGCACAACAGCCACATCACACCCACGCACCACAGAGAAACACTTGACAAACAAAAGACTGAAGCAGCTCAATTCACTTTCAGGGCAGAGTAAGGCTACGTTGCACAAAGGCACTTTCAGAGTACACTAACTGTGTACGCCATCCCTTCCCAGTGAGTGAGAGGAGCTAGAATTCCCTAAGGGCACAGTCTAGTTTATTGTATACTCACTTCTGCATTAGAAACTCTGCTTTGGACAATTACAATGACCACCTGGTCTAAGATCACATCTGAGGAACAGCACAGAAAAATGTCAATGCGTGATCTAAAACTTAAAAACACAAGGGGTTTAAATCTCCTTCCCTGTCATAGCTACAGAGGACAAAATTCTTAGTCTGGCAGGTAATTCTACAAAGCACTTCCCTTCGCTTTTCTCAGGAATTACGAACCACACTTTGAACTGCAGCAATGCTAAACTGACCTGTTCTCTTCTTCAGTGAGCAAGTAAGCCATATAAAGAATGTAAAGATGCCCATCTGAAACTGGCATACGAATACCGCAGTCGTATACATGTTTATTTAGATAGAGCTTTGCTGAAGACTGAGCCATCTGCATCCCATTAATCTTGGCTGAGTTCAATTCACAGATTAGATTGATTAGCTGGTTTCTTACTTGCTTCATACAAGTTCTCTACAGACATTAGGTATCAATTAGTCTGGATATTTAATCGGCAAAGGGATGCCAATCAGTGGCAGAGTGATTATCAGAGGAGAAAATAATATTTTCACTGAAGTAATTGTATTCACATAGCACAAATCCTCAGACCAGAGTCAAAAGTCCAATTACCAAAAGGTACCTGCAGGGAAAGCAAACCCAATCTGCCAATTAAGCTAGCCAATGAGGATTGTTAGCCAACGAGGATTGTTAGCCAAAGAGCTTTCAGCACACAAGAAAAGGAGAAAGAGAGACCTAAGCCAGGAATGATAGGAAAGCGCATAACTGTGCGACAGTGTTGTTCTAGAAGTATCTCTGTCCCCATTTGGGACAGGTACACACTACCTCTTTCTTACAAGTGCTTGTTTTGGTAACATACAACACCACCACATGCCTCAGGACTTATATGCTGTAAGTACTTCACTGCATTTCATAAATACATCTTTACTTAAACTTCAGATACACGTATGTAAAGATGTGACTTCTTCAATCTTCATAGTTTACAAGGCAGCTAAATTAAATCCCTGTGACCTATACTTAACCCAATAAAGCAGCAGGTATGCAAGCAGGAATCTGAACTTATCACTTTAAGGAGTAACATAGCAGCTGATAGAAGATTAAAACAAAATCCAAACCTTTCAAGGGGAGGGAAAAAAAGAAAACACAGCAAAATTTAAGCAAAAACACCTGTTCAGGCACCATCAAACCCCACTGAATTCCCTGGAGATGTAAAGATCACCCCATCAAAGATTTGTCAAGAACACATCCACTGACCTCTGTAATAATGATTCTCCACATTGCTCTCATGCCTTCTACCAAATCATTGTCAAAGCCATTTATTACGCCTCACAACACCCCTGTGAGGTAGGTAAGTATCGTACGCTGAGGGAGAAAGGAAGCTATTTGCTGAAGGCTGCATAGCAAACCAGAGGCAAAAATCAGGAACAGCACCCAAAAGGCCCAGTTCCTAGTTATCTTATTCCATTACTAGACAATTCTGTCTTCTTTACGGGATCATGAGTAACATTTTTCTAAGAAAAAAGTGAACTGTATGTATGGGAATGAAGGGAGGATAAGACAGGCTGTTACACAATGCTCAGATCAAACTTACCTTACCAGTGCATCTGGTTTGCTTAGCTGGTTATTTGGAATACAATTTTCCATTAAGTCCTTATGTGTGCTTGGGCTCTTGCTAGCACACTTCTGTTTTTTCTCATTTTTAGTAGATGAGGAAGGGATGCTCCCATTAGTTGCACTGTGACTGCGAGGCGAGGAGTTCACAACTCCGCTGACATTTTTGTAATTTTTGGATGAGGCAGTGCATGAGTCCTCTTTTAAGAGGTTTTCTGTACTTCCTACAAGATCATTATTTAATCTTTTACTATTGATATGGTTCTCCATATATTCAATTTCTTGTATTTTAGAGTCTACAGGTTGCAAAATATTGTTATTTATTCCAAGGTTGTGTTTCTTAGCATCCTTGTCCTTTTCTTTCCCTTTTTCTCTATATTCTAGCTCTGGCAACGTTGCAGATATTTTTTTATTGGCTGGAATGCCTCCATTGTGCTGCAAAAGTATTGAGGAATCCATATCAGGCAATCCTTTGGCTGCTGCAATATCAAAATAAAAAAATACTTAGTTCATTAAATCAATCAATACTGTGACATACAAAGAAAAATCATTAAGCACACATCAATCATTTCTGCAGAAAACAATCATTATTAGAGTCTATTTAAAAATCAGAAGTACGTGATATTTTAAGACTTTTTTTCCTCATTGCAGGCAGGAAACAGTAACCAAGGGATCTAATAATAAATACTAGCACGTCACAGAGCACTGACTGACTAGATTGATGCAGTTGCCCATGAAGAACTAAACAGAGAGGACACAATTCATTTCTATTGTCATAGTAGCCACTGCCAAAACAATTTTATTTCTGGCTCCTCTGTTTCTAAGTTCATTGTACTTTTATCAAAACAACATGGACTAAAGAAGCTCCTCCTTACTTTTTTTTTTTTTTGAATACTGCATAATAGCAAACATATTAAGTAATAAGTATAACTTGCCTTCCTCTGCCTCCCTCTCTTGCCTTTGTAGCATCTGCTGTTCTGGAGGCAGAGCTTGCTGGAGAAGCTGCATGTAGAACTCATTCTCTTTCTGCACTTCTTTTTGTTTTCTTAAACGCATCTTGTAGCTGACGTAACTTTTAAAGCCAAAGCCCAAAGTAACAACAGGGTAGCCAATACTAAGAAAAAAAGCAACGTTATTATTAAAAATGTAACCACAATAGCAAATTAATAAATTGTAATAATTTACATAGCTGTGAATACATCTGGATTACAACTTTTCATAGAAAATTATATATAAAATGTTTTCTTTCCTGTACTACAATAAAGCTTCAGTTCAAAAATGTAGGCACTTCATCAAGACAAAATTACAGTTCGTTACAGACAGCAATTAACTATAGCATAGATTAAAGGATTACAACAATGCAATTGCACTACGCACAGCAAAGACAGCTTTTAGACAAGCACCACACTAGGAATCATGCATCTTTTAAGGAGAAAACAGTCGAACACAGCAGAAGTTCCTAAGTTTGGTTCCTAAAGGGCCATGTAACAGATAAGACATTAAGCTGTGAGATGTCGTAACAACCTTCACCTTGGACAGTGAAAGGAGAAACTGATTCTTAGCCCCATCCCTTTGCCCTTGCACTCAGAAATTAACAGCAGATCCCTTTTTCACAGCTCTTTAAAGCCGAGACAAAACAATGATTCTCCAAAACGCCGCCTCTGCAATAGGCCCTGCGGTACCTTCTCGCTGCAGCACAGGCTGAGAAGCAAGAGCTGGAGAAGCCGCTGGAACACGCAGCTTTGGGGCTACTGCATTTCGGGGAGACCAAGGCTGTGAGCCAAAGAGCACTTCCATCGCCCACACCTGCTACAGCAGGAAGTGGTCCCAGGCGTAGAGCCCCAGTAACCATCTGCCTCTGCTGAGGACGGCCACAATTAAGACATCTTTTGTGGGTAAACAGCCTTTGGAAATTCCATTTAGGAGACTGACCTTGAAGCTGTAAGCAAAAAACATCTAATCTCTAAACCTAGTCCTTCCACTTATCTTACTGACAGATAAGATATGAAGAATTTTACTTCCAGCCAGACTCTACTGTTCCATTTGTTGACGAAGATGACAGAAGCATAACAGAACTTTGGAATTATTTTTTGTATATCAGCTTCATCATGCAGAATTTAAGCATTCTTATTAGCTTGTGACAACTGCACCAACACAGAATGCTAACAAATCATGCTGCTGTATTTATTAACAAGTACACTCCATCAATGAGCAAACGTCCCTGTATGAAAATAAATATATCTTTGACAAGTATTTTAACAAAGCACACTGAAGTTGCATTTTAAACACTAAAGGTATCCTAGATCAGGGGAAAACTCAGATGCAGATGACTATTAACCATTAAAATCTTCTCATTCTTTGCTCAGTAATAGCACTGTGCAAACTGCATTTCTAAGTAAGCTGCCAGAATGCAAGAATCATTTGCATATGCATCTGACATTATCTCTGCCAATGCTTTTGTAATACTGTGTAAAGCCAGCTGCAGCTACAGTTCTAAAACTCTGATGACAAGCTGAAATGTTTGCATCCAATTCGACAGGAGAAAGACCTTTCTTCACAGTTCCTAAAGTGCTTTTGTAACCTATTATACAATTTAATTAGTGTTTAAGTGATTTATTGCATAATGTAGACAATATAAATTAAAATTACAGCTGTCTGATTTACTGACGACTGTATCACAGGGAACTGGATCAAATGACTCCAGGAAAAACAGGACACATTTTAAAGATAGCCTGCTCAATGCATACTACACTAAAAACTTGAGGAATAAAAGTGTATTTCTTCCAAATATGGATCCTCTGCTGCTAAGTCTTTTGCCTGAAGTCACCTTATCGCTTCCAAAGAAATAGTGCAATAAGTAGCGTTTGGTTTTTATTTTCTGTCGTGATTTTCAACCTGAAGCTTATTCACTTCCTCTGGTGAATTATGAAACCAGATGCTCACGAGAACCCTTCTCGTTGGAGGGGAAAAACATGAGTGCTTTGTTACAGGAAAAAAATGAAATTTTCATAACGATACATAAGTTATCAGTGAAACGATTTTTTTTCCTACTTTTACTATCTGTTCATCATGTAAACACAAAATTTGTAAACTGGTGACAAGAACTTCCAAGAAATGCTAGGAATATCTGTGCTACAAATTCCTTACAGCTCACAAGCACTATATCTTCGGAAAGGTTGCACTTGGTTAATGTTTAGCAGACATTTCTTGTAGAATATTTAATGACAGATGTGAGGGAAGAACTGAACAGCCAAACCCTGAATCAAAATAAAAAGCCCTGAATACTAATTTCCCTAGTGAAACATAGGTTAATAAGCAAAGGAGGGAAAAAAACCACTTACCAGTGTGCTGCAAATGGACGACAAAGGTCTACATGGAAGTTTTTTAAATCTTTAAATCTAATGGCTGCTTCAATATAAACAAAAAGTATCCACAGTGATACTGTTGGTAAGCACACCCCCCTCTCTATTGAGAGAAGAGAAAAAGAGAGAAACACCTTAGTAATATATTACAAGCAGCAAATATTCTATTTTTAAAACATTCCAAAAGTCAAGGGAAGTTTTCAGACAGACATATAGCGAATTCTAAGAGGCTTTTTTTTCAGAATAAAGTTATCTAGGATGTCTTTATTTTAAACCAAACCTAAACTTTTGTCTCCTTAATTACTTTTATAAGGCATCAATGAAAAATAACAGATGCACAGCTAATGAAATAGCTTGGCACAAAACCCTCTACAGAAAAGGAACACAAATGGAAGAAACTGCAGAAGATGAGGTAATGTTACAGCTTATGATCTTTGAGTCAGAAGTGGTAAGCTTGGACTACTTTTTCACTCCAAGTTAGGTATATCTTAGTAGCAGCAGTGAGCAAACCGGCTGAGAAAACAGCAGTGAGTAAGCACGATACTGGTTACTCCATATACAGTAATGCAGACAACAGTCTGCAACCCAAACCTCCCCATCAGGAGAACATTCCGGATGCTGTATTGATTCCTCTCTCCAGCACCACTGGTGAGAATGTAAAATAGTAGCCAAGCAAAACTAAGGTCTTAAATCTCTTGGCCAACAGAAAACGCCACTGTTGCTTGCAATATAGCCACTGTACATTTCCACAAATCAATTCCAGTTACATGCCACAAGCTTCATAAAAATAAACAAAGTTCTTGATTACACACTGACATCAACATATTGTGTGCCGATTTGGAAACAGGTCTCAAAAGGCCCTGATGCTATTTACTGCGGTCTCTACTTTGGTCTCTCTTGAATAGCTGCAGTCTGCATAAATGAGAAACCTATAGCATAAACCATCAGCTTAAAGGGACTAAACATTTCAGCTATATATACCACCTAAAAACATCATAACTTCCTAAAAAAAAAAAATAAAAGCAAGTTCCCATCAACTTAAGCATTTAAAAAGAAGAATCCCTAAGGTTGCAGTGAATTAAAATGTTAAACAAGCTCAATAACTACAGTTAAAACTGGCCCATCAGGTTTTTCCTTTAGGGTTTCTAAACATCAGCTCTGAGAACTTCAGGTAACACTTTAACCTCTTAATAGAACCTAAAAATAACTCCAGATTCTTTACGTATTATAAATGGGGCAGCAAGTGGTTCACAGTATCTTCCATTAGCTCCCACATTGTCATTATTGTAAATGACTAACTTGTCAGAAAGACAACTGCTTTCACCAGTAAGCTGAGCAATGATCCATGCTATCCCGCAAATTTTTGTGATCTGATGGCAAGTCTAACATAAAATATTACAAAAGCCCCAGATCCCAAGGACTTGGGTAGGGAAAAGTTACCTCTAAAAAAAATATTCAAGTTTTACGGCTAAAATTTTCTGATTGAGGGAAAGACATATACATAACCCATGCCAAGTACTAGTGGTCATGCAAACTAAACCACCTCCCCCCAAGTCCAACTGCTGCCCTCAAACTCCAGAACCCAAGGATTTTTTAAAAAAGACCCCAAACAACTAAGAATAAAATAGAAGGGGGTGGGGTGGGAGAAGATTTCTCCATACATGTCTCAAACCGTTGAGGCAGCCACTGGTATTACCAGCCTTTTTGCTCAGAAAGTGAATCCAGTCAACACAAAGATTTGACTAATGCTAATTTAAACTATGGTAATATCCCAAATTAACAGTACACTAATTGAGTAGTAGGAAGAATGTAACACTGTGTATGTACCGAATGTAACTTTTTGCATGTGCTCTGTATCTGCTGAATTGCTGCAGAAATGTTCTCAAGTCAGGAATTTTTTTTCTTTTGACTTAATTGCTGTTTTTACACCTTCAGTTCCATTGGTCAAGCTTTAACGATTACACTACAAGATGCATCCAGATGTGTATCAAGTGCAAATCAGCATACAATGAAAGCAACAGAAGATTTTTTTTAACTATAACAAAAGTTCATTAAAAGATATGTGGTAGCAAATAGAAGAGGGTTTCTGCATGTTACTAAAAGCTGTAAGATATATATTCAAATCAGTAAGTTGTAAATAAAGAATAGTGACCTACCTGTGTGCCAGACATACTGTACCCAAACATACGTGCTGGCAGCAAAAAACAGCCATTGTATTGGTATGAAGAGCAGACATATTATATTTGATGTGAATGCTACACAAACAAAAAATACTGAAAAGGCCTAGAAGAAAGGAGGGGTGGGGGGAAAGACCAGTGTTTTGGTTTATTCCAGCAAATATTATCAGTTTATCTATTAATGGTGACACGACAATGATTTCAACATAGAAACGCTCGTGTGTTTATAATCAGTGCAAAGAAACGGAGCAGTCTAGCCAACAAAAGCAGAGGCTTAGCCAACTAAGAGAGAATGGTTGCAACTTGAGAATTTGTGCCCATCCACTCTTCCGATAAGTCTCCAAACAGCTATCTTTAATCCTTCTTATTTTGTTTGAAGACTGTCATATACACTGATGATACAGTGTTATCATTACTATATTCTTCTGCATAAAAAAACCCCCAAACAACCAGCAGCATCATTTACTCTCTTGAAAGAGTAGTAAATATCTAAACAGGCAAGGCCTTATGCTTTATTTTAAAGAAAATCCTGTTCTATAGCGATCTAAACCAATTCACTAATCTCCGGAACCCAAACAACAGCTTCCTATGGTGGAAACTTGCTAGCTATGTGTCACTTCCACTTGCCACAGATAAAACATGCAGTCAGAGAGAAGGGACCTGAGCCCAGGTCATCCAGTCACTTCAGAATTCCTCTTGCGAAAATGACCACCAGTGCCACCAGGTTAGTTGTATAACACGGAATATGCCGTGAAACATTGCAAGACGTCCCTACAAAGGGACAGCAATTTTGTGTTACACTTACCAAACCCTGGTATCTGAAGGAATCGTAAACACTCCTGATGAAGAGCCAGAATGGCCACAGGTACTCAAATCTGAACTCCAAGACAAAATCTGCCAACAGTACGAGGGCCCACACTACCAGGAACTTCAGATACAGAAACGTACTGCAAAAAAAACCAGTAATTTCACATCAGCATTTCCAATAAAAACTTACTTTCTTCTTCCCCCTTTTTTTTTTAAACTAAAAGTTCAGGAATAAAAACCATAGACAATTATAATACAGGCAAGAAAACTTCATCCAAAACAATTTTACAAAATCAGTAGTTTTAGTATTACATTAAAATCAGGCCTGGTTGAATGAAATCAATTATATTCAACTGCATTTATTTTTAAAGTAGCAAAGAAACAGGAGGCTCGCTGCTCTTACAAGACATTCAGTGACAATCTCCCTTTAGCTTTGCGATGTATTTTTACAAAGTAAAGTCTTGCCCACAGGTACGCTGTCACAGCTGAAATGCTTCTCTTAGTCTGCAGCCTTGTACTTGGAGCTCAGAAATTTCTGTGTTCCCCAACAGACTGCAGATGTTCACTCATTTTCCACATTTAACACAAATTGCAACACCAATAAATTGAGATATATTTTAAGCCTATAACTATAGCAATTAGGAAGACTGTTTTGATACTAGTTGTCAGAGTTATATTTGAAAACATCCACATTAAAGTAAATGCATCCATTTAAAAAAGAAAAAAAACCCACTAACAGAAAAATGGAGGCACATGAGACTTGAGACCACGCAGTCTAACTTCTATCTTTTTAATTATTTCAAAGCCACATTCCCTTATTCTTAGTCCTGAATTTTGAACCGCTTACGATCCTTCAGGGCTACAGAGGTCAAAATATTTTGAGATCATACCTAACTAACACAGGAACACTTGTCGGATCAGCCCAATCAATTCTTCTAACAGGAGGAAGCAAAACCCCTTTTCCGCCAAAACCCAGCACCCGGACATCTAGCACGTTACTCCAGCTCCCCAAAATGCAATTACCTTTTTGCACTGTATTGGGTTATCACAAAGGTGGGGGTTCAAAATGTATTTTTATTTTTTAAATCAAGGCCAATTTTTCCTTTTAGTAACTTTTTGTTTTCCTCCTCTATCATACTGCCAACAAAACCAGCAGAACTTTGCCCTGGAATGTTTACTGATAAGTGGCCAAGAGTCTGCATGCACAGTGCCAGGTAGGGTCAAGTTTCTGCACTGTTCATGGACACGCGGCTTTTTCGGGAGGTTGTTCAGAGCTTCAGAGAAGACAGAGAACAGAAAACTCCTCTGAAGAGCATTACGTACCAGCAGAGGTTTAGAAGCAACTGAACTACTTGCCCAATCATCACTCACGTTACTTGTCACACGAGGTCAGCTTCCAAACCATGCAACTTGGAAAACACTTTGATTTCTTGTGAATCAAAGATTATTGCATGTGCCTGAAAGTGACCCTTCTCAACTGTCCTGGCCCTACAGCTTCACCCAACAGAAGAGATTTTGCTTAGCTGTTCTCACTTACTGTATGTTATCAGGCTCTCCCCGACAGTCCAATTCCAAGGTTTTTGCTGTGACTAGAGCCCCCCTGAAAGGAATGCTTCAGTGGAACTACTTACATAAATGCTCTCGAATGTACTCACACCAGCACATGCTTTAAATCAGCACAAACTAAAGAAAGACTTCATAGAAATCACAGAATGGCAGGGGTTGGAAGGGACCTCTGGGGATCCTCCAGTGCAACCCCCTGCCAAAGCAGGG
>Ga0181612_157546_pt1 | contig 11348 bp, 6 predicted proteins | sample HoacroProtozoa21_FD_119630 | JGI IMG/M metagenome (GOLD analysis project Ga0181612, IMG submission 119630) | Hoatzin crop microbial communities from Cojedes, Venezuel. Combined Assembly of Gp0051906, Gp0051904, Gp0051908
ACATCGGCACAGGCTGCCCCGAGAGGTGGTCAATGCTCCATCCCTGGAAACATTCAAGGTCAGGTTGGACAAGGCTCTGAGCAACCTGGTCTGGTTAAAGATGTCCCTGCTCATTGAAGCAGGGGGTTGGACTAAGTGACCTTTAAAGGTCCCTTCCAACCCTGGCAACTCTCTGATTCTAAGATTTTTATTCATTACTTGGTTTTGCAACTCTGATGTCCATTCCACCATACACGTAAATTAAAAAACACTAACCCATACACATAGTTTAAGTAGAAAGACACACAGAGTCAGTAAAGACTAAAAAGGCATTATTTCCTCTGTTCTTTCACCAAAAAGCATTTCTTTCCCTTTTCTCTTTTAAATCATGCATAAAGTTTCATGCTTCAGGCCTAATCTTGCAAATGCATATGCACACAAGAAAATTTAATCACATCACAGCTGTCATTTGAAATCAAAGAGATCATTCACATGTGTTTACAAGATTACATTTTTCAGCTCCTTGAATAGGTCCACCTTCTTACTAGTCTGCAGAGTGCTGTGTGCATTTTGAATGCAGTTCAGCACCTGCAAGATTTGTCTTATAAAACTGTCATCGATGGAAAGGACCTTTAGCTGAACAATAGCAGGTTAAAAAGAACAGAAATTGAGATGCAATAGTCGTTATTTCTAACCAGCCCTGATGTGAAGGAGTGAATTTTATTCTCTTTCCTAGCAGTTGGCAGTTTCGCCTTGTGACTTCGTGTCTTATACAGTTAGCAGAATAGAATGGCAGCTTCACTTGTGAAGTTGTTGTAAATGTTATTCATAACAAGCTAATTTGTTGTTGTTCTGCTAAACTGGAACTCTTGTTTCTCAAGGGCATTTACTCATTGTGATTGTGAACTGTTGCATTTACATTTTATGTTTCATTAATCTAGTGAGCACTGTAACCTGACATCCTCTTTGAGAGAGTGATGTGATCATAACTCAGCCCTGAAGGGCAGGGTTAGAGTCTAAAGTCTCTCAGAAAAGAAAAATAGATGGTATTTACCCAGGGTAAAATCACTGATGTTCTACCACTGAAGTTTGGCTCAGCACCAAGCAAGCCACGAAGAAAAGACTCCTGGCATAAAGAAAAAAACCACCTCTTGCTGATAATTCTACATGCATGAACGTACCAATGCAAACAGAAGGGTGAATAGGGCTTGTGAAGACATGACAGACACCTTGAGAGCTTTTCTGCGATCTGAAACTGGCTGCAAAAGCTCTCTTGCTAAGCAAAGCTATTTCCTTAGCAAAGTCTCAAGCTTCGTGAGAATAAAATCTATAAGCTTTATTCAAAAAAAGAGGCTGCTGCTTAGTGATTTCGTCAGTTGTATAACTACATGAAACAACGTGCGTGGTGTGGGATCTGTGTGCCATGTGACTGTATGTTATAGAAGCAAGAAGTGAAACACAGGCATGAAGCCAGAACAAATGAGTGAGTGAGAAAGACGCGGCTGTGGAGCGAGGAGATACACCCAAAGCTTAAGAATCAGATCCTAACATCAGAGAATATGCTGGGTGAGAGTATTCGCCAGCCCTCCCTTATCTCAATGGGGTTTTTCTGCTTTGGGAAGGGGTTTTTCGATCTGCCTCAGCAGAAGTCGCACAGCAGTGGCACATCCGCCAGCATGGGTGGCCCTGTGCACGCTTTCACATTGAGAAACTGGGACTGTCTGCTGGGTGTTGTGGACCAGCTAGACAGGCGTGATTATCCTCACGCTCGCTAAAAACATGAAGCTGACTGCTAAGTATCTAAGCATACTGGTTTTACTTTAAGCTGAAATAGCTAAGAATAATAGCAGGTATTCATTTAACCTTAACTGGTTCTGAGCCCAAGGGTTTGGCGTTACAGAAATCGTAAATGTTTATGTCCTGTGACAGACATTTCAGGAGTGCCCAAACTGCACGTAGAAGCGAGCTAACTGACACAGGCTAGCTGCTAACATTTAGAAATAACCTGCTTGCTCCTCACTCCCCCATCAGAGCCAAGGGCTTGACAAAGTCTTTTTGACTGCGCGTCTGGGCTCCAGCCGACAGCAGCACATTACACGACCCTGCGTGTGACATAACCGGTTTCAGCTGGCTTGCAGAAAAGTCCGTTGAATATCTCATTCCCAATACTTTCTTTTCCCAGCTAAGGATAACAGAAATGACAATGATTACACTACTTTAATGTGATATTTATAACAAGCCTATTAACTCATCTAAATAGCAGCCTCATGCACGTGGTTCTTGCACACTTCCAGCGTGTTTCCCAGGCTGGGGCTAAAGAGCTCAAGTCAAGTAGAATGTGTTTGGTGTAAAGAGTAAATTTGTGCCTAAACTCAAAGTTAATCCATGCCCAGACATCCCCCAGTCCCCCAGCTTGTCTTCAACCCAGAGTGTGGCTCTGAAGCAAACTCAGGCTGGCTGCGTGGTTAGACCTATGTTTTGAACAGCAGGGTAGGAGTACCTACGAATCTTTGGTCTTTAATCAGCTCTTTTTTCACATAGCTCCAGGTTCACTGTGACTTGCAGATCTGTTTTTCATGCTGCAACCATTCCTGTGTCTGTTAAAGTAGCAGGAGGGAACAGTCCCATCTTCATCAGTGTCATTTTAGAGTGGTTTTCTATGGAGCCTGACCATCCTGTCTTCTCTAATCAGCATTTTATTAACTAGGATCATTTTCTACCAATTTATTCGGTTAAATGCGTGATCCTTTCCATCTGCCGGAGTTCACGTCCACTAAACTGTGCCCCACTGTCCAGCTGCATAGACCCACTGGCTCTGCAGTACTAGAAGAAGAATTCAAAGTCCAGGATAGAGCTGCACTCAGAATTTACTGAAATAACATGTCAAGAAAAAGCAGATTTCGGTCATATAATCACCTGTTTTATCTCTAGTGTCTTTTAATAAGATGCTATCCTTGCAGTGAGAATAAGATTTTACAACAAGGACACGGGGTTTTTTCCACCCGACATAATGAAGATCCAGACATCTTTTCCAGTCTCTGTCTCCTTTGCTCCGGGATGCAGACTTTTTCTGTGACATCAGCATAGACTCCTTCACTTCACTTGGCTTTTATTTTTGGCATTTATGACAAAACTTAGCAGATTCGTAAGCGCAGACACAGATACAGAATGAAGCACTGTTCAAGCCATTTGCCTTCCAAATTTCCAGGAAATTTCAGTTCTGTTGGTTTTAGCTACTTCATTCTGCCACTCAGAATATTTCACGCAGGTAGTATTTGTTCCCAGATAGTGTCTGGATTTTTTTCAGGAACAGCTCCGAGCCAAGGGCTCTGACAGAGGTCTGCTTTGTGTAGTATCTAGCTCATGATCAGCACTGTTAGCTTCTGGATAACGCAGGACAGCAAGTTTCAGTGGTGTATGTTAAGGATTCTTAAAGGTATAGCTAAATTCACTTGATAAGACCTCTGATTTAACAGGACTGACCCAAAAAATATGGACCTTGCAATTACAGAAGTGAAGTCACCATGTTACTGCATTTAATAGTCATTAGGTTTCCACAACTAATAAAAAAGTAATTTTCTGTAGCAGCTTTTGAGTTAGCAAGCAATTCTACGGAATATGTAGGGATAACTTCATATTTTACACATCAGTGTAAACATTTCTCTTGGAGAAACGTCTTTCTTTAGGACATGCCTGGACTGCCCCAGGTATCCGAATTAATTCAAGTCAGGTGGCTCAGCTTTGTAGGTTCTTTCTTTGTCAGGATGAAGAGGGACGCTAGCAGGGGCTTAATGGGCAGATTTATTTCATTTATTCTCTGTCTCTTTTTTAATTAGCTGCTGTAAGTCATTTAAAACTTTGTAAACATTCGTTCACCTAAGAAACTCACGTATTTAGGATGTGAAAGCAAATAGGCCAAAGAGGTGGTAGGTGCTTCCCTTCAGATCACATCGATACTGGGAAAGTCGTCAGGAAAGCTTGTAAACGTAGAGGTGCTGCATTTAAATGACAACAAAGTGCTTTGACTTATGGTAGCTAGTTGGATTCCGGGGTTAGAGCCAGTCTGTAGCTCTGCTGCAGTTTAAAGTGCTGACAGACAGCACAACACCACGGCCAGGCATCTCCTCGGTGCTGCTGTTTCATCTCTTTTTAATGACGATGAGATGCAGTACAAGCGTACAGGACTGCACAACGGGGGCTTACAGGGCTCAGCTGGGGATGAGAGCCTGTATGGGGAATTGCCTCCTCTCACAGACTGCAGAAAAAAAGGAGTACACTTTCTGAATGAGAGGAGGTACAGATGCATTGAAATGCATCCGCTCATTACAAATGCATCCTTCAGGTAATATTCGGCCTATGTTACTCAGTGAAATGAAGCGGGCAGTATGTGTGTTTCCACTTTATGTATTTTGCTTGATGGCTTGTTTGTTTTCAGTCTGCGTGTGCTTCCGTTGCATTGGGCACTACGTTTGTGCACAAGCATTTCTCTCCTATGCATCTTTGCAATACCAGGGTAACCTGCTCTTTCCTGCAAGATTTGACTTCAAAATCTGATTCAAAACATGACACTGTGTGGTTGGATGTTAACGGCTTCTCAGGGATTGTCTCAAAGGTATGGGTTTACCCCATGCACTTTACCACAAATAACAAGACCCTAAATAACTCACTGCAATGAGAATTTTTTTACCTCTTCATCTTTTTCTCACCTACCATGTCTGCGCTCACTGCACTTTGTCCAGCTCCTCAAAATCACAGGCATCTGCACAACCTTGATTACAAGCTCAGCAAAAACTGAAGCCTCTGTTTGATGCACAAATTTGGATGCTTCACAGGTGGAAAGCTCATTTTCTGTCATCCCCACTCCACTGTTTTTTTTTCCCTCGAGTAGAGCTCAGCCTTGTAAAGGGGGCTCTGAGGCGTAGAGGCATGCTACAGCTGACAGCAGCTGAAGCTACATCCACATATCCACACACATCGCATGGGTATACAAGTAAGAAGCTGCAAGGGACCAGTTCGGCATCCCTCCTACATGTCCCCAGACAATCAAGGAGCATTTAGGGAACTTGCATGAGCCTCAGAGGTCTGATTCCACCCAGGAAAGGTCGGTCAGGGCCAAAATAAGTGGCTGTTTTCACAAGCCTGGTACAGAAGTTTCCAAGGTAAAGTGGGGAACAACTGTAGAGCTCATAAGTCTGGAGCATCTGAAGCCAGTGGAAAATCCCTGAGAAACAGCCTTAAATTACAGCAGTTCCTATAGCTGCTGTGGTTACGCCCAGCGATGTGTCAGTCGCTGGAACGCAGTCAGTAATGGAGTGAGTGCACCTTTCCCTCCCTCCCCCTTGCTCTTTCATTTCTCTGAAGACTGAGGAGTCTTATTCTGAACCTCTAGCACTAATTTAATAAAAACAAAGATCAATGATTAACTACCCATGCTAAGTTTTACTTACTGGAGCATTTAAAAATGCTGAGAATGCAATTTCTCAACCAGTGGGTTTGAGGCAGCTGATGGGGAGGGGGCGCAGAAGCAGCAGGGTGAGCACGGAGCAGCGCGGTAGGAGTCGCAGCCTCCCTGGTGAGCTGCAGTAGCCACTTGGTACCGAAGGCATCACACCCTGGTGGCAGGGCTACAGCCCAGCTGTGTGGCAGAGACATCATGGGCTATCGAAGCACAGTGTGTCTCCACGCTGGAACGATGGTTACCGTCTTTCAGTGTTTTTTCCTAGAAAGCTGATGAGGAAAGGAGCCCTGGGCTTTGCAACCTGGACCCCAGTTCTGTAAGCAAAAGAATCTCAGGCTGAGGAAGAGATGACCACATTGTGGAATATCACTGGTCAAATCAAGGATGTGCTAAAAGGGTGAGATCGAAGTTGGAGGGTTTTCACAGAATATTTTTATTTTTCAGAGTGCTATATGCTCTATTCCTGTGTCTGATTCACTCTCTTGCCGTGGTCCTTGCTCTACATTTAACCAGAAAGCAGTCCTTCCCCAGCTAACAGGGAAAAGTGTCTTGGTAATTAGGGGCTCAGGATGGCTGTGGCACCAGCACTGCAGTTTAAAGCAGTGAGCCTGTGGGATCCCACTGTCTAAGGCATCAGATGTCACTTCTGAACCTGAAACCCACTTCTACAAACCATGATGCTGTCCAGATTCAAGGATCTTCGAAGTACACAGGCTTTTATACTCCATTTATCGTGTACTCAGTGAGAAGCAGTTATAAAAATTATAGGGTAGATTTTGCACAAAATTGGAAGCAGTGAGCACAGATAGTACTGAAGTAGACATTGAAGGTACTGCAGGAGAAATCACAGGTACAATTAGCATGTTGAGGTTGGAAGGGACCTCTGGAGGTCACCTTGTCCATGTGTTAGCTGTATTGCAGGAACTAAGGAACATTTCAAAAATGGGCCTCATTTTTTTAAGTGGTGGCAACAAACGAATAACATCAGACATTTTTCATGGGAGTATGAAAAAGTGCAAGTAGTTACATTTGGGTGAAAAGTTAGGTAAAGTAACTACAGAGACCTTAAAACGTTCATAAAAGGTGATGATAAGAGTTTTTACATTAGAGGTCATTTTGGTGGACAAGCAAATATTCACTGATGATTTAGAATATTTATGCTTACCTGTATATTAATGACCATGGTTGGGTTAAAGTTATTTGACCACAGTAATGCAACTAACCAGCATTATATTTTACCAAGCTTTAAACAGTCATTTTTTAATATTCAGACTAATTGGCAACATTATAGACTGGAATGCTTATATAGAGCAAGAAATGCTTTGAAAAAGCACACGAGGAAATGTTTAAGAACGAGTTCTTGGATGCTAAATAAAAAACTGTGATTGAGCAACCATGGAAAATGCAATACATTAAAAAGAAAAAGATGCGGAGTAATAAAGAAATCCTCAAAATAAATATTTTGGACCTGGGAAGGAAAGAAAGATGTCAGTGATGATAGGTTTTCACTTTAAAAAAGGAAGGAGATAGCGGAAGGAACCAGTGAAATACCGCTAGTCATAGTGAATGACCAATAAAATTCAAAATGATAACAGAACTTTAAAAAAAGAACAAATTAGAAACAAAATGTACTCTTTAAATCACGCTCAGGTCCATAACAGGATACTGGGGTTGAACTGTAAATAGCGATGGAAAAAAAAAGCCGAACTCTTAATTCGGTTCTTTGTTCCATATTTGAGAAGCAGCATTGAAATATTCTGTCGACAGATTTGCCATTCACAGTAAAAAATGAGCAACAGCATTTGTTATATTTAAACACTTTGAGTCAATAAAATATACGCTAATTTATGCCAGTGGTCAAGATGCACGGGTCTGGGTTACTGTCCCCAGCCAGGATTTATCTCCAGTGCATAATTGGATTCCCATGTAACATCACAACAGGAGAAATATTCTTCATGCTCCTGTGTCTGATATTGCTGCTTAGAATTATGGAATCATAAAATAGTTCAGGTTGGAAGGGACCTCAGGAGGTCCCTCGTAGAACCCTGCTCCACGCAGGGCCAGCTGTGGGATCGGACCAGGTTGCCCAGGGCTTTGCCCAAACAGATCTTAAAGCCCACAAAGCATGGAGGCTGCCCAAGCTCCCCGGGCAGCCTGTCCCTCTGCCTGCCCCCGGCCTGCCTGTCCTCACGGGGAGAGGTTTCTGCACCCAGCCTGAACCCCTCTCGTGCCTGCTGTGCCTTGTTGCCCTCCCACACATGGCTGTGACGGGCCCGGCTGTCCCCTGCCCGTCCCCTCCCCGTAGGCACTGGGGTGGCTGTGAGGTGCCCCCGAAGCCGCTTCTGCGCCAGGGTGGACAAACCCTGCTGCCCCAGCCCCTGCTCACGGGGCGATGCTCCAGCCCGGAGCACAGCAGGGGTGAACCCACTCCGGGTCATCGGTGTCTTTCTGCACGTCAGCTTTTTGCTCAGACTTGTGCCCTGCTGTTCTCATCAGATGGCTGGATTATTTACCAGGTTTTAACTTTTTTTTTCCTAAGTAGCAGCATCTTGAGAGCTTCCGGCTAGTAATAAATGTTATTTGAAGAGTCATCCATGCCTACTCATGAGAGACTAGCTACAGAGAGGTATCAGCTGTGAGAGCGTGGTGGGAGATCATGATTATAGAAGGAATACAAGCTTTAAGTGAAAACCTACAGACTCTTTGCACAGTGAACAGCATTTGGATTATTATTTCAGTAAACTGACTTTGCCAAGAAGGTATCTCTGACTCAATGAAATTCTGCTCTGATAAATCTTGCAGTTAATGAGGATGTATGGAGTACAAGGAGGTATGGATGAGTGGATTGGGGGCATAATTTGCCCATCAACTGCAGCACAGTTAACAGCTGAAAGCAATCACATGTACAGTGCTTTTAATCAGAAGATGACAAATCAGTGTCACAATTATTTCCTTACAAGAATGCTCTGTATTCCAATAAACCCATAATTAATTACATCAACATTACTTGAAAAGTGTAAGCGGAAAGGTATGCAAAAGAGGCAGCTCACAAAATCCACATTTGCTTGTTATTCTCAGTGTTCCTGGAAGAGACTGAGTTTAAAACTCATGACAAAGTCATAAGGCACAGGATGGACTGAAATTTCACTTGTTTCGGAAAGAAAAGTCAGAGTATGGCAATCGTGGAAATATTTGCTTTTTCTCTTCCTTTTTGAGTCATTATCTCACTCTTAAAAGAAACCCAATGCACGAAAGCCTACATGATATAACTGTTTTGTCAAAAGAATAACTTCAACTCTTAATTGAGCTATGACTTCCAAATAGCCTATTACAAAGCTCTATTTTCTCAAACATAAAATGTAGGATTACAAACACCATAGTTATTTCATAAGCAGTATTCAGGCTGAATTAATGCTGTTATCATCAAATTAGAAAATGGGCCAGTATAGGCTCGATTCAGATGACAAATGAAAGTGCAGTTCTGAAACATTTTGAGAAACTGTTAATTTTGTAAGGAAATTACATATTTAGCCTATTTGATAAAGTCTAAAGCAAAGTATAAATCAAAGACTGATACCAGCATTTAGATGGAATCACCACAGACTCTTTGTACAGCAGGACATGAAAAAACAGTATGTTATTAAAAGCCCAGCAGTAACTTGCCTGGTTGGGTTGTATTTTTGCTTTCTTTCAACACCCTTAGTTTTGCTCTCCTTTCTTTCTAAGTCGGTATATCCATAACGTATATCTGTCCCCATATGTTTTTTTTCCAATACCTCCCCACTTAACATTTAGTGCTCATTTACAGTCTGACTGAAAACTCATTAACAGCAACAGAAGGCCTCCACTGCTTTCAATGGGTTTTGGATCCGATTCATGCTTACCTTGGATGCTTTGTGCAGCACTGCCAAAGCACCAAGGGATTCATAATACGGGGTGAATACAGAGGGCCTCTTGCTTTGTCTGTCCTGGTAATGCAAACGTGGTCATAACTGCTCTCCCGCCTTGAGGCAAATGGTAAGAGACCCACGTCTAGGCTATTATACTTTCTTGCCCTCTGCAGCAGAGAGGCTGCATCCAAGTTGTCTACTGGGAGTAGTCCCTGGCCCATGTTGCTTCCTGAGCCATGTCCAGATCCGTCTGGAGGGGAGCCAGCCTGCCAGGTCCAACACCGTGCCAGCGGCTGCGCTGGCACTTTGACTGCGGGGAGGGCAGAGCCGCCATACCCAGCACATTCCCTGGCACTGGCTTATTTACTAAAACAGACATAGCCCTTCACCTCAACAACACTAGTTACCACAATCAGAAATGAGCGGCCAATATTGAGTCTATCTCAGAGAAAAAGGTAAAATATGGAAGAAAAGCAGCCTCAAAGCAGATGGGGCTACTGGGGCACTGAACAGTTCTGCACTTTCTGCTAAAGCCGCATTTAAAGATTTCATCCTGACTGTATAGGGAGAGCAAGTTCTCCCCAGTTTCGCTCTAGTGGTAATGGAAGTCACTCACCCCCTTGATCTATTTCACTTGTACCTGGACCATTCTTTCAAGGCACACGTTCCTTTTCATTAATTAAATGGAGAGCTAAGGCTGAGCTCTCAGGAACTGGGAATTCCAAGGAATTTCAGTGCCACAAGATAGGCAGAATGTATCTAGGTCCTAAAGTAAAAACAAACTCTGTCCTGGTCAACAAAAACATCAGTCCCATAAAAGAGAAACTACAAATATTATAGAATAAGCTTAACGGCTTTTCCACAAAGGAACAAAAATAGATATCTAACACATATAATTATGGAAAGAAATATATGAAAAAAGGGGGAAATAGTTCCCCTTCTTATCATTTAATGTCTTTAATAAATCCCAGGATAATGTGAAACATTATTTCTTCATTCATGCAAAACATGACTTTCTGTAATCAATAATCAATACATGGTTTTAGTTATCAAGATTCACAGCTATTCACACTTTATTAGCAACTATAAAATCTGTAAACCACATAGATTCTGGCAGATATACTAATGTAATAGAGGAGGAGAAGCTTTTTGTACCTGGGCTACCGTGGAATCTAAAACTAAATAGCTCGATTTCCTTGAAACCTGTGGCTAGCATCCAGCAAAATGGAAATTTCAAATCAAGCAGCTTGTCATTATACATGTGAATAAGAGAAAATGGATGGATCTTATGAACCAACATGTGAAAGACAAGAGATCGCAGCCCAAAGGGATTCCTGATTTGTGCTCTCACACTTTCTCAGGGGAGTCAGGAATACACAGAATCCTAGCAGCCAACCTTGAATATTTGTTACATTTACTGTGATAAGTGGACACTGTGAAGTGAGGGGGGGAGGGGGAATAGCCACTGCAGAAATTATGCAGATATTTTTGAGGAAAGAAAAGGGAGAGGAAGGTTAAATAAGAACTGGGTATTTTATTTTGGCTCAAGTGTTTACCACTATGTTTTGTTGCACCTTGACAATTGCACTTGGCGTTTCCTGTTTTGCTCCTCGTCCATGGCATTTGCTAAGCTACCCTCAGCACATGTTGTCTTGGGTGTCCTTTTGCTGGATGAATGCCTATTGCTTCAGAGCCGTTCAGTTTACCCACATGAAGTCACACTGTGACCTGCTGTAGCACAACTGTTTACTTTGTCTGCTGAGAGCTGGAGGCAAACAGATGCATCTTATTTGCCGAAAGAAATGGACCAGGATGAAAACTGTCAAGACAGGATTCCCCCAGCCGATTAGCGTGTGCTGCCTGTCTCACCCTCGTAGCTGTGCTGCTGGCTGCCGCTGCCGTCAGAGGCAATAATTATTCATTGATTTATTTCCCCTCACAAAGCCTGCCCTTACAGCAGCAATTGTCTAGGATTTCCCCCTGCAGTGATGCTCCTACGTTAGGCAGCAATGAATCTGTAC
>Ga0181612_108222_pt1 | contig 11347 bp, 10 predicted proteins | sample HoacroProtozoa21_FD_119630 | JGI IMG/M metagenome (GOLD analysis project Ga0181612, IMG submission 119630) | Hoatzin crop microbial communities from Cojedes, Venezuel. Combined Assembly of Gp0051906, Gp0051904, Gp0051908
CTCTTCCACACACTTCAAAGGGAAAATGAAAATACACAAAACCCAGAAAACAGAAAAACCTTTAAAAATACAAAATCCCTACCAACAGCCTAAAAATCTCTATATCAATTATAAAGCTTATGGACGCCTTTCATACACCAAGAGCAGCTTAAAAGTGTTTTTTTTACCTGAATAATACCACCCAAAAAGCATATTATTCCCTACTTGAGTAAACTAGAGACTGCAGAAAGGAAAAAATAAATCTTGTAACTTCTGGTAAGGACATTTTCTGTAGCTAACGTCTGGAAATCCATTTATAATATAAATTAATGTGCCCTTAAGAACCAAAGACAGAAAATTATCAGTGGAGAGAACTGTCTAACTATAGAGCTCGGGTCCATCATACTACTCTTCAAAATATTTTTTGCACGCACACTGTCAGCTGCGCAAGGGAAGTGCAGTATTTTCCATCCTATTCTTGTTTCTGCCCTTTCAATTTTCTCTATGCATTACTCAATGTCTGCAATGATGCTCCTTTTGCCTGAGAGATTATAACTAATGGACTCCCCTAACACATCTCAGTTTGCACTCACCCACGTGGGGTTCGTTCTGCCACAACATGGTCAGCTTGCTGAAGGCACGGAAGTGTAACACAGCAAAGCCCAAGCACTGCTGGCAGCAGGAACAGGAGCTGACTGCTGCTGTCCAACCGTGTGTCAGTCAGGATCAGACAACAGGGGGAAGTGGCACCTACCTTCAGAAGTTCACAGGCAAAAGGATTCGAACAAATAAGGTGTTGATGTACAGCACCAACATTCACTCTCCCCATGTCAATCAGCCTTCCTGTCATTGGGAAAGCACGCATAGGCATCATATGGCAGGGTACTTCGACACCCAGCGCTCACCAGCCCACCTCCCACCGCAAACCTACAAGGACTCCTCTTACACAGCAGATGCTGTAGATGCTGGCAGCTAGTCTTGGATACATTTGCTGCTGTTGAGGTATCCAAATGCTACAGCACTGATGAGGATAACATGCAGCTGAAAGCCACAGGTTGGTGACCCTACTGCAAGCATTGATGACAGTTCAATGGTGTAACCTGCCTCTAAGAGCACACCCGTGAATGCCAATGGATTCACCTTTGCAGGTGTAACCAAAGATGCACTTACTATTTGCTTGTTCTCCACTCTGATATACACACACTAAAATGGAGGGGCAATAGTCAGTGTACATATTCTCTGTAACACAACAATGCCACTAAAAGCATAACTGGTAACCACTTCAAAGTATTTTATAACACTGCTAAGCACAGGTATATAAATAACATGCAACTCCAAAGATTCAGAGAACAGTGGTGTATTTGCACAAACGATGTACAGGAAAACATGCAAGCAATAAAAACATGGCAAGATGACAACAAGGAGGTATAACGGGCAGGAAGGTGTGTGATGGAATCAGAACTAGTCCTGGTCCCGAAAACAAGGTGACCTATAGGAGAGGCAGACAAGGTCGCCTCTCCTTCCCTTTGGAGCGGAGGCTGAGAAACACAAACCCACCAAGGGTGAGCAAGCAAAGAAGTAAGCAGCAGCATACTTTGGCTACATTTTCCAACACCTGAGAGTGCACGAGCTTGGCCCCGACTTGGTCCTCAGTGAGGGCAACAGCAAGCACCACCGCCACCACCGGCACCCACACCCCAGCGAAACTGGCCTTGTTCATCAGTCTCCTAAACAGCCCCATCGCAGCCATCTAATTCCTACACTTACCAACACATACTTGTATGTGCACACACCCACTTACAACATACAGACCAGCTGCATGGACAAACAGCTCTTAGAGAGCTGGTAGGCAACAGGTGCCCTCAGCATTTAAAATTTAGCGTACTTTATGCATCTCAAAGTATGCTAATAAATCCAGGTTCACATCAGTCCTAGATAAGGATCGGTTCTTGACAAAACTGATAGACAGCAATCATCTAGCCTTGAATTAACTATCTATCAACAGAATACCAAAATAAAAGCCACATTTTAAATGTGCACAAGCTTCTGTGCACCAGAAGGCTTGAGATTTGAGTCTGTGAATAAAAGAAAAAACAATACCATTTCAGTCGAAGAGGCACTTTTGCTGTTTGCCATTCTTTCAAATAATTCTAGAGCGCTCAGATTTACTTTCATTGTAAACAGAATCAAGACAACTGGATTTTCTGTGTTTGGAAAGAAAAAGATGTATACGTCTTTCATATATCCATCTATAATTTCATTAACAGAATCATAGAAAAAAATTTCTTCCACTAAGAAAGTATGAAAATACAGTCAAAGAAAGGCAATAAAGCTTAAAATGACGAAATAAAGCCTCCTTTAAATAGATTCTTCTCCCCCCCACCCCCGTACATGCATATGCTTTCCTCCCAGCAGAGGGATACATCTGCAACACATAATTTGCTTTGTGGATTAGTTAATGTTTTTACAGCTTTTGTAATAGGCAAAGAGCTATGCAAGTGTTCTAGTGCAGTCATTATCATCATATAGCTTTGGGAAAGTTTTCTACATCTTGTGTGCCAGATTTTTCTGCCAAACACAGAAAAAGCTCCTTGAGTATCTCTATCTTGCATTTATATAGGATATCATTTAGATCATTCTGTGAAATTTGTTTGTGTATTCCTCAGAGATGTGTGTACAACAGGTTATTCAATGCATGGATTGGTCAGGCAAATTTTTCCAAACCCACACAAATGAACACTTAACTTATGGCAAAACTATTTGGCAACTGAAACTTTGGCAGCCAGAAACTTCTGGCTGTGTCCTGATAGCACCTAAGTCAATGCTTCAGCTAACATTTAAAGGGTCAAAAATTGCTTTATTAGACCTAATAAATAAAAATAAAAAAAATTATTTTTGCCTTTTCTTGGACAGTAGTACACAGAGAGGGGGAAAAAAAAAAAGGATCTAAACATACAGCTGGTGAGGACCCAGCTGCCCAAAAAAGCAACATTTAAATTCAGGGGACACCAGAAGGAGAACCTTAGCATTTATAATCTTGATAAACCACCACCACTCCTAAGGGGCAAACCCTGGCAATCTCTTTAAAGAATATTTTTCTTCTGACAAACCCCATCAGCACAACTCTCTCTCTGCCACCATCCAACACCAGCCACACTCATCTGGCAGAGACAGCTGAAGTCAAGTCCCATTTCCCCAAAGAGGGCTAACATCGTTTAGCCTGTGTTTTCAGTATTTCTGAAAAGCACTGCAGGAAAAGGTACACATACAGTACCACATTCAAGAACCAACCAATTCTTCTTGCAAATAACCTCTCCCAAAGATCTCACAGTTCTAGTTGTATCATCTGTACTGTTGGAGTCGGCACTTTTGGATGCCAAATGAAGATAACGTATTTTACGTCTTGAGCATTATTTTATTTCTAAGAAAAGACTAAGAATTTGCTACATATGAAAAACTCAAAATTCTCCTAGACATATGATTAAATAAATAAAATATTTATGTCTAGTAACAGGAAAATTTAATATTTTCTCCCTCCCACTATTATTGTAAGCCAATTCAAGGCTGAACCTTCTGTTTCCAATTCTAATTTGTAGCCTGCAATATTGGTGATAAATCACTCAAAAGCAAGCCCTATAAATGAAACCACAAGTGACCCTTTACTATCGCACCCTTAATGCAATATCATAATAGAATGCTATTGCTAATATTATTTGAATTCTTTCTGTTTCCATGGTAACTTTGGCCTACGGCTGCTCTGGTAAACAAGGTTTTAAATCATTCTTTAAGAAAGGCTTCTGCTCAAATGTCATTTTTCCACTAATGCATACTTTTCCCCACTTTGTTTGTTTTGTTCTTTTTTTTGGAGAAAAACTGTAATGGCAATTATTGGTCCAGAAGACAGATTTTTTTGGCTATGACCATTGAATAGGCAGTGAATTTGGAACTTGAGGAAACAAGGAAACCTGTAACAAGCTCTGACTAACATCAGTAGTACAAAATACAATATTCCATCCTGGAGATGTATCTAAATCTCACAGAGACTGAGACACAACAAACCCTTGCTTGAAATTCTGTGATGCATATATTTTACAGGCTTTGTTACTGCTCTGTACTTTCAAAACTCTTTGATGCTTAAAATTACTATCTCAGTACCCACATGTGCATTTGCTCATAACAAATATTTAGCCCCCTGGACATCAGAACGTAAGAACGGCATGAATACCTATGGAACAGTGTCCAATTCTTTCCCAAGACTTACACAGGTGCTTAAACTGAATAGAAAAATGTTGTCTGCCAGACATGCCCAGCTTAAGAAGAGAACAGTATATTAGTATCAGAGGTCACCTGGGTTTTATGTCCGAATTCAGAGACAACCAAACCTGTACATTCACCTGCCAGTCACCTTGTCAGCCACAGCCGGGGATAACTGACAGAATCTGGTTCTCCCCCCTCCCAAAAAAAAAAAATCTGTCGATGAAGTCAGTACACTATTCAGGGCACAATCGCCTTTTCGGAGAAAAGTGGAAATACCCGAGAACACAACACTCTTGGAGAGCCATAACACTGCTTGAACTAAGGCCAGGGCAGATGTTTAGGCTACTCGTTAAGTTTTTGGGCACCCTTCTCTGGTCAGCCTACCCCAACAATAGCAGTAGTTCTATTACTGCTTCAGAGCCCAAAGAAGCAGCTCAAGCTGATTCCTTTTGTAAGGCAATGAATTCACAGCACATTTTCAGTACAACATAGCCTTTAGTAATGTTAATTACATCACAAACTGTTACTTGCTGGCAGGATGTCCAATTCCAATAATAATTTCTTTGAGTCAACATAGCTGTTTACAAATCAGACTGATATCTGGTTTATCAGATCAGGAAAATGTAATTGCTGATGCATTCTAAGCAGTGCAAGCTCTAATAATAATGTTATGTATAACATATATTATATATACATACATATGGGTCCCATACAATGTTATACACCTATCATGGAGACTGTATCAGTGTCTGGTTCTTCAGAAGAAAACAGTATTCTAAAAATTATATACTAGATTTGCTACAAACCGAAGCACGAAACCTGTTCTTCACTCTGCTTGCAGGTCTTTTACCCGGAACTGTGTCTCCACTTTTTTCTGTTCACTGTGTGGCTTTGCAGTTTCAATAGCATCTGCAATATTTCTCTGACAGTTCTCATTCTTCCTTAACAGAAATGACGTGCGTATAATGAAGAACAACAAAAATATAGTGTATTTTTTGTTTAAAGGGGCAATGAATGAAAATATGCACTCGCTTAATCAGTAACTTATTTCTTAAAGGCTCTCTGGTTTGCCATTAAATATCATATATCTTGTCACGGAATTCTTCATCCTTAGCACATGCAAAGTCTGGTATTTGAACAAGCGGGGATGGGCAGCTTATTACACTGACAAGTTAGACATCAGACTGGAGGCAATCAGGAAAGACTTAGTTCCACCAGAAAGTACTCCAAAGACCTTTTTCACTAATCAACACTTCTGCATCTTCAGTACAGAGAGTAATTGAAACTCTTCAAGGTCACAGAGACACTGTCAGAAACTTTCTCAAATCCTTACCAAAAGACTGTCATTATAACAATTTTCATTTGCCATTAATTCCCAACTACCTAATTTAGCAGGGTAGAAAGCAGTCCCCCCAGTACTAATTGGAATAAATTTTTAATTTAATTGTCTAATGCGCTCCAGTTTGGGGGTTTTTTGCCTTTCAGCGAATCAATGCTCTCGTTATTTGTTAACGGCTAGGTGCTCAGGGCAAACCGTTAAGAGGTTAAAAATAAGATAGCCTCTGCGTCAAAAGTCTAGGTTTAAAAAGAAGCAGCAATACATACATCACAGGGTAGATTCCTTTAGTATAGTTATGATTTTCTTTCAGAAAGGGGTCAAACACAGTCTTCTGGTCTGTTTTGAACAGGGTAGCTGAACATTTAGGGGTTCAGTTAACAAAACGTTGCTGTTTCATTCCCACTCTAAATAAGCACCACAAAATTCTAGAATTGTTCAGCGCTAAGGACAGATTTTGTTCCTATCATGTGAATAAACCAGATCCTCAGGGACTAAGGTTCAGTAGGGCCATCACAATAAACTCGTCTTGAGAAGACTTACCAAGAAATGTTACTCAGCATGTAACAAAACATAAACTTAACGCTCAAATTTAAGCTACAAAGAACTCAGACCCATAAATTAAGACACCTGTCCCTCAACATCTATGTTAACAGGACCTTACAGAATAAACTGAAGTAATACACAGTAAATATTTACTGTCTTAGCAATGGCAAATTGCCATTATTTTCAAATGTTTACTAGAACTTTTCAATACAGTACTTCTTTAGTACTTGTACTATACCAACATTAGTGACGTTAAAACTACCTGATTTTTTCTTGTTGCCTTGATTTTCACCCAGATTCAAACCTCACTTCAGTCAACAGGTTCTAATAATGCTTTCTACAAGGATTAGCAGACAGCTTCACACATCCAAAATAGAGTGACATGTTCTTTCTTGATCAATACCCCTATTTTTAAGATGCTTTTCTTCACGTAAGCACCTTCTGCAGCTGCTGCTGCTTTCAGGGTAAGATAAGAGGAAAGTACAGAGGTAAAGAGGTTTTAGAAATATGCAGTAGCAGCTACATAAGCATTAGATACTACTGGATGTGCTGAACAAAAGAAATCTGATCAAGTATCAAAGCCCATACCTTCTACAGCCTCAATTCTGTATTTAAAGGCTGCATTATGCCAAAAATTGGTTTTGTTCTTCTTTCTATTTACTGGATAAAAAATATTTTTTATCATAAAGCAAATACAGTCATTATGATAAAGCCAGCACATGTAAATGCTGTTCTGGTGTTCAGTACTATGTAGTACTGTTATTCCCAGCTCTGCAGTGGGAGTGCGCATGTACTTTTACAAATAAAAACTTTTTAGCCTACTTTCCTAAAGAATAAGATTGATGTCAACCCATTATCTAAGCACAAACTTTTTTTTGTTCTCTTCCCAGGAAATTTTGAACATTTTTACCAACATTAACTGGACAGAAAGGTGGCAGTCTCAAAGGCAAAATGCAGAAGCTAAGTAACAGCAGATATTTGGATGAAAGAGTAAGATTCAAGTAGTGCATCTGCTATGAGCAGAAGTGTTGTACAAACTCACATCTTACAATGGCAAGCATGAAATATTCTCTTTCCTGTCCTGCAGGAAGTTTCAGCTGAATCCTACATCCTCCTTTGATACTGACATTGATCTGCCTGTTCCAAAACATAAATCCCCTCACAATCCCTAATCAGTTTTCACTAGTTCCAGTGCTCATAAAACTCATTTGCCTGCTACATGATCAAATAGTGAATATTCTATGATTACTTTCCATGCACTAATTAATACAAACGAACTCAACATCCTACTGTTTTTAGGAGAGAAACTGGAGGCAGGTGAAATTACTCCACAGAATGAGATGGCTGCATCTCTGGGACCAGAACACAGACTCTTTCACTTCTGCTCCTCCCTTACTCAGCTACACCAGGCTGATATTACTTGATATTATTGTATCATAATTTGAGCAAACGTCTACCTCATGGAACTGACTAAAAAACCAGAACTGGTGTTCTTTATTTGCCAAAGGTTCTTGAACAGGATTGTCTGTGCTGGTATAGTAGCTCCTAACCCCATGTCTGCCCTTACAGCTCCTGAACAATGAGCATGTACCAGCATAATCACAGGTAGCCTGCTGTTACTGATCGAAGGGAGAGGTTTTACTTCTTTAAATCTGTATTCACTTCAGACAGTTGAGCACCCTAAGCTGTTAAAGAACTACACACAATTTATTATAGGCAAAGATATAGTCAGAGTTCAAGGTTAGGTGTAAACACTGTAGTTGTATTACTTATAAACGCGACAACTGAAACTGAGGAACAGGCATGTTTCTTCAATACAGGCGAACACATACAAATACAGAACACCAGTTCATTGGCTTCAGCAGCACCCATCACCACTAACACACGATTTCAGGATCTTCCTCCCAGCTCTGACTCACCATTGAACAGAGTCCATTTAAAGACCAACGACCAGTTAATAAAAGGTGCAAGGAACAGTCCTACCTGAGAGATGACCAGTTAGTTACAACTTTAACCTCCTCAAATAGCTGTGCCACATAGACACAACAGCCCTGTTGCCCAACTGGCAGAGATTTGGGAGTGCAAGAGGCAGACATTTGAAAGTACTGGGCTAGAACACAAAAAAAACCCCAAAACAACAACCAAACAAATCACACCTGCTTACAAATATGAGCACATTGAACTAATTTCAGTTTTCATCTGTTCTTTTAGAGAATGAGAAAGGAAACAAACATTAAAACTTCATTTTCCTTCTACTGATCACTGCCTGTGCAGTATTTCATCACAGATGTGATGAGCTCACACTGTTCTCAGCTCCGGTCCTGCACTTTCGCCCCAAGGCAAGTGCCCTTCGACTCTCCAAATAATCTGACAGTACTTACTTCCTTCTTCAAGATGAAGATTCAGACTATCCACAGAAGAATGAACTGAAAAGACGTAGTGGATTTGTTGTTTTCCTTCCCCACAAGAGGCTAGTACTGCAAAATCTGACAATACAGTGTACCAATGAAAGTCTGGCATTCTGATCCCTGAGGAAAAGTCCAGTTTAATCTATGGGAACGTAAACATCAAATGTTAAAAAAAAAAAAAAAAAATCTTTGTGCACAAAAATTCATGTCACACAGTGCTCCTCAGGTACAGCCATGAACAGAGCAATAACTGTTCATCTATAGCATTTTCCATGCACTATCTACAAACGTAAAATGTGACACTAAAGATTCTTGTGCCATTTATCAAATGTAAAGCAGATAAAAGCTACCAATACACACATATATGCCATGTATAAAATAGGTCTCCAAAATCATCTGTTCTCACTATTTTATATGGTTACATTAATAGACCCATGGATTGTGGGCCATAAAAATCCAGGACTCAGACCTATACCTTTGAATACTTCCCAGTGGAAGATATGCTTTCATTGACAAAAGTAGCATCCTTCATATGCTCCACTTACTGTGTGGGCTGGGGTAAGCATCCAAGGAAAAGTAGATTTCATGCCTTTTGGAAAAAAGCAGGTGATCATCTGCTTTTACTCAACAACACTCTGCTTTAAAAAAAGGCATTTGCAGGGGAATCGGAGCCAGTATATGATTTGCTCTGTTACATAGCTTCTAAAAGCCTTCTGATTTACTATAATACTAAACTTCTATTCTTATCTTGTTTGGATATGAAAGAAGAGAAAAACGTGATGCCTGATTGTATTCTGCTTTATTTTTTTTGACTTTGACAAAGCTATAAACTAGGAGGACTCAAACATTACACCTGAAAGGCAGTGTAACCTAAAGGAACATCAGTTAACTGAGAAACTGTGAGCTTTGAGACATTTTCTGCACTTTCTGCTTGATTGCATCAGGTAATCTCTTCAGCCTGAAGTTACCGCCTCCATGTCGGCCTACCTTATTCAAATAGTAAGTCTCAGACCAAATGACTCTAAGTGATTTTTTCCATTCGTATTCAGCAGGGCCAGCTGAGGCAATCACAAACTCCATCTCTCCACTCCACCCCTCCTCTATTGCAACCTTATGAGGACACATGGAACAAGCATCCAGTTCTGAACTTCCACAAGTTATCACCAGAAGTGTTAAAATAAATTTCTTTAAGGTAATTTATCTCCAGTCTGTGCTGTAAACTTTTGTGACCTAGGAGCAGTCACACATCATATTCTGCTCTCCCAGCCAGAAAAGGAGCCAGGTGGAAAATAGAGAGCTGTAACTGCCTCAGCCATAATAGCTTCTTTTACTCGCGGCATCCTATGCTGATGCAGAATGCCAACTGTGTCTTTCGATCAATGTCTTTATGCTAGTGTTCATATACTAAAATAACAGAAATAATGACAATTTAATGCAATATTAAACAGAAAATTCACAAGATGTCTTTACTCTTTTTTTGCATGATGTCATATCACATGAAGTCTAGCTCTTTAATTTGTGTACAATGTCTGTGTGCTATTAAATCATTCTTTTCTGAAATGTCTTTAGGCAATTTATAGTAAAAATGAAACCTAGATTAACCTCTGTTACGCAGCAATAGAGTAGGATTTTATTTTCCCTTCTGTATAGTACTTGCATTGCTACTGAGCAACAGCTTTGAGCAACTGGATACTCTAACTCTGCTACTCAAAAACCTGCAAATTTCCAGCCTCTTGCTGCTCACAGAGGCAGAGTAAAAGTGTGCTGAGCTGGCCTGTCCATCGCAGCACTCAAAGCATTTCTCCACGTTGCAAGGAGAACTGCTTAGCCGACCAGTTGCCCAGTGCCTTTAGGCATCTCTTCCCCATAGGCCACACTACATGACTGAAGTTGAAGCTTGGCGCCTGACCCAGCAGAGCATCAACGTAAGGATTTGACTAGCCACGGTAATTTATTTTCAGGCTTCTTCACCACTGAGCGATCTCGGATACTTCCAATCCCAAGGAAAACGCGCTGCCAATTTCATAGCATCGCAGGGTACTACTCCCTGGCTATGACAATGGCGTCATCAGAAACAAAAAGCTCAAAGAGGCTGCCTTGTCAGGGGCCTCGTCTGCGGAGAAACCAGAGTACTTTGCTTTCCTCCCCATGCCTCAACAAGTTTTTCTGTGCTGCAGAGTGACACGCTACTCCTAAATAATTCCAAAATATCATCACGCCATTATTTGTATAAAATAAGGAAAACATAATTTATGTTTTAATCAAAGGGCTTCACTAGCATACCACACAAGAAATCGAGCAGCCTTCTACTCTGAAGCACAGGCATATTTTACAGCAGCGTTGATTGTTGCAAAGAAGCCTACTGCCACTGAGTGGCTAAGAGGGAAAACACGTTTGTTGGTGAAATGCACCGAGTCTGCAGAAAGCCTATAGATCCTAATTTGGACGCATTTCCCAGAAGAATGACTTTGAATTGCAGTTGGCCGTCTGTTTGTGTTAAGCAAATCAGGTAATTAAAAACTAATTTCTAGGCACAACAATCAACACACGTCTTCCTAGATCTCTGAGAGAGAAAAGTATATGTTGATACTGCAGTCTAACTGCCTTCATTTTTTGCCTCAGGGTTCTGTATCACAGAACCACAGAATGTTCGGGGTTGGAAGGGACCTCTGTGGGTCATCTAATCCAACCCTCCTGCCAAAGCAGGGTCACCTACAGCAGGCTGCACAGGACCTTGTCCAGGCGGGTCTTGAATATCTCCGGAGAAGGAGACTCCACAACCTCCCTGGGCAGCCTGTTCCAGTGCTCCGTCACCCTCAGA
>Ga0181612_155959_pt1 | contig 11347 bp, 7 predicted proteins | sample HoacroProtozoa21_FD_119630 | JGI IMG/M metagenome (GOLD analysis project Ga0181612, IMG submission 119630) | Hoatzin crop microbial communities from Cojedes, Venezuel. Combined Assembly of Gp0051906, Gp0051904, Gp0051908
GGCAGCCCCGGCCTCTCCTCTCCCCATGATGGCCGCCCGCTGCCGGTGCCTGGGCATGGGCACACAGCACATGCTGTCAGTATAAAGTATCCTACACAAGAGGAAATGTCTTGGGGCAATCTGAGAATGGCTATAGCCAATTTATGTCACCTGTGGTATATGAAATGATAGAGGCACGAGTCCTCACCCTGGTCTTGCAAGAGAATTTAACTACAATAACTGCTGAACTTCACACAGCTGTATTTTGCATGAGAAAACAGGCTGACAAATATTTTTTACCTCTATATATTGTCAGACTTGAATTTTAAGAACCCATTGTTTTTTACATCTTTACTAAATCCAGGAAGATTAACAAGAATCGTGTTTCTACGCTGACTCACAGGGCATTACTAGCAGAGGGGAGTGGACGGGAAATTTTGTAACAGGCCCAGCAGCTACCGCGATGGTTCTCGGGTTTATGGGAATAAACAATGATTTGTATTATAAATGGATTTTCCTGCCAGCTGAGGTAGGTGGAGATAAAGCATTACAATTTCAAAAAGCTTTTTGAGTTGAATCCTCAATTATGGCTGTAAGGATTAGCTATTTTAATCTTCTTCTTATATAAATACATACATATATGCATACAAAGATATCGCAGTGGAAAATTACATGTATCACTTGGCATGCCTGGGGAACGAACTACCTCCCATGACCTCAGTAGGGCAGTGCTTGTACACCAAGACTACTGAGGTTGACACTGTGTAAAAATTTCTAACAATATATTGCTGAAATTAGTTTATGATTGAATAGAAAGATTCTTTTAGCCCTTATCAGCAAACTTAGCTCTACTTAAGAAATGCCATGTATTAACAAGAGCAATAAATCAAGCACTTAATACTACAGCCTAATGAGAGTCTACACCGAACCCAATAGGAGCAAAATGGGATTCTAGGTTTCACAATACAAAATAATTTTCCAGTTACCTCCTTGAGTAAGACCCACTCTCGTAATTTCTTTTGCATCATCTAAAGGGATTTCAAAGATTATTTTTACTCTGTTGACTACAAGAACTTTGCAATATTAAATATGACATACATAAGCCTATTTACTCTTGGGGACTTAGGCATTCATGTCACAGTTTTTTCATTTCAACATTTAAGTTCAGTGATCCCTGGGGCTTTTTATTTACCTTCTCTTAAAATGAAGGTGAAAATAGAAATGCCCCTCTAATGTTTTACATTAAACAAAACCTGTAAGTGCATTTGTGTGCTTATAGAAACATGTGTATGTACATAAATATGTATGTGTATGTGATGTTGTTGCATTTACATAGTGAACATAAATATTAACAGAAATGTGAAATATACATACAGGAAGACTTGAAATTTTACTGATCTCTTTCTGTCCCTCCTTGGTTTTGGCCAAACCAGAATTTATAACCTAAAATCTGTTACTTTAAACACGTGGTTTGGAATAAACACTACATGTGTTCCCTGCCACAGGAATGTGAATGCAGGACACTTTTGTCTTAAACTCAGTAGACTGAAACCCATTTGTTCAGTTTTATACAAGTCTACACACAGAGAAATTTCAGATGTTCTGTACAACATTTTATCAGTACATGAAGTGGAAAAGCCTTCAATTTTTAAACTGTATAAGTCCATGCAGAAAAGGGTCTTTCTGTCTTTAGGCTGGACAGTCTTTCGTTATCTGTACGGATACCAAACTCACAGATAAGACAGAAAATTCACAGAATCTCTCTTTGACATAGTGCAGAAATGGGACTGGTTGGAAGTAACCTCCTATGCAGTTTTAATGCACCCACTGCTTTGGGCCAGCACATGGAAAGCTCCTTCAGGTGTCAGCACATGGAGTGACAGACAGAAGCAGAGGCCTGTCTTACACAGTATTATCCAGCTTTTCTTCTTGTCTGTCTCTATGGAAATCTAGATTATGATGGCACAGCTGAAAGCAGCTTCCTTCTATTGCAGTGACTGAGCTGAAGGGCCGAGGCCAAGGTCATGGCTGTACTGCAACCACCTGGGAGGCAAGTGGATTGCAGGTGACAGAAGAAGTCCTGATCTCTGTCTTTCAAGGTCCTTCGCCTATGACATCTCTTCACCATCAATTGACTCTTATTTATAAACGACTGAGAAGATTCATTTCCTTCTGACAACATGGATGTAATAAAAGTGGTCTGTATTACAGTGACCTGTCTCCCAGAGACATTCATTAAACAGAGCGATTTGGGGAAGCATGATCTTTCTTTAAGTTAGTCCAAACCAAAAACATCCATTGTAAGTCTATTTTGAAACAGAAATTTATATAATTGAGATAATTTGCTTGATTGCTGCAGCTCAATTCCATACTCCTTCTCCAAACTTCAAAATTTCAAGTGCTACTTAGAACCTAAACAAAAAAACCCTGCCAGAATAGATATTTCTTGGCTTAGACCAATGCAAAAAAATTCACATCCTGGGCACACATCTGAGGAGCTCATGACAAGCTGAGGTCAAAACAGAAGTGTCACTGACTGATTATAGAAATGAAGCAGTAAAGCTGCCCTGTGCAGCACTGTGGCGAAACGGTGCGATGTACTTTTGCAGGGGATTCAGCCCTCCGGCAGTGCTGAATGATGAACAACTCCTAGCCGGTACACAAGTTTCACATGCAGGATCCTTTCAGTAGGAAAAAAAATACCCACCCAAGGAAAATTAAAACAAAACCACATTTCTTTCTAATCTGGAGAATATCTACACCACATGCTTCAGTCATCCGTATATGTCTAATTAAGCACAGTTCAGCACAACTGAGTTTCGGAACCTACGGGTATTCCCCCACTCAAATAGCAACATAATGCCCCAAAATTACATGCTTGCCACTTATTCCTCTGTGCTTGTGAGTATATAAATCATTGACTTCCATATTTAGTGCTGGATCTTGTTTCTCATTGCATGATTTACTGGTTTGGTCACATAACCTTCACAAACTTCCCTGAGGTTTTAGGTAAATCAGAGAACAGGGTCTGGCTTCTGGGATTTTCTCCATCTATCACTTTCTCAGCAGACTATGTGAAATGAATCTGGTGACCTCACTTCAGCCTCTGTTGGAAAAGCATCCACATTACACAGCAAAGAACCAAATGGGTCTGTAAAACAAAATGCTCTTGCAGCCCCTGAAAAGGGAGCTTTGTTTAAGTCTGAAACACATTAGAAGGGCAGTGCAAGAAAGCTTGAACTGACGCGATCTTCACTGAATGTTTGGTAAAGACAAGCATTTAATTTTCCACTCCATTTAATCTGACATGTTTTATGATTGCTAGTTTTTTCTTTGAAGTGATATATTTATGAGTAATAATACAGCGTGCTACTTTCTACACAATTTAAAATGAGTATCTTCATACTAGGATGAATCTTTTACTGAAAATTGTCTTTCAGCCTGTGAAGACAGGAATGACTAGTCAGTAAATACCTGCTTCATGAATTTCTTCTTGTCCAGTGTAAGAGGAAAACACTTGTCCAAAGAACTTATATTGCTGCTCTCGAAAGTTGTTTTGCAGATAGTCCATCAGCATAACATAGCCAGACTGCTGCATCGTAAGGACTTCACAGAATACTGCTAACTAGAAGAGGTGAGAAAAAAACAGAAGTCAGAAGTCATAACAAATTAACCAGATTCTGTTAAGAGGCAAAAACCCTGGGGGAAAGGTGTTGGGTGAAGTCTCCCAGTTGAGCTCTCCAAGTGGCACTGAACTTTCGTTCCTCTGTACCAGCAGTATAACTAATGCTTTACCCCACCTTATTTCTCAGCTGCTCTGCTGTTGGAGCTATGCTCAGCCCAGTCACCACCATTTAGCTGGGAGAATATGGAAAGTGTTTTGCACTTTTCTTTATCTGTGCTAGAAGTCCAGACAGCCTGCAGAGTTAGGAAGTATGTTCTTACTCCCTTCTAAGGCAAGAAATTACTAGCCCTGAACTGAAAAAGGGAAAAGATAACACACTCAAGTAATATATATGCTTTCTAATTTAACGACTGCATGAAAAATTTAAAACTAGATGGAAGAAAAGACAGGTTGTTGGGCTGGCAATGAATACCATGACTTTTTACCATTACATGGCGATTGCTTTTCTTTGGTATTATATATAATTGTTTGGGTTTAATACATTAAATGAATTACCTGGTGTTCAGAAATACTAATGGTATTTTTAAACACAATCCATTCAACTGTTTCAGAGCAGGGAGGAGCTGATAAAGACCCATTGTAAGTGTAATACTTGTCCGTTGCATTCGGCAGAAGGTTCAGCAAAATAAATGGTTCTAAGGCAGCCTGTTTTCCTGGAAAAAAACCCCACAATAGAGTCAGATAGTTAAAATACTGCAGAATCAATGAACAAAAAGAAATCACACTCTCCAAACTAGTTACCATTATAGGAATATGCTAGTTTTAAGGCTACTCAGAATTTGACCTCCAGAGAGACTAGCATACAAACAAATTGCTGAGCCTTTTCTATTTAGTTTGAATAAGTATTGTTCAACAACAACTTTGTTTACTTGGGACAGTGTAATGAGTCACTCCAGTAATAAATAATCAGTACATTGACTCACAAGAGTTTGTTCACCTGTAACCTTACTAATCCAAGATGCCAAATATTTGTCTCACCCATGAATTTCAAATTAAAAATATGTTAAATCTCTGTTCTTGGTCTCATGACACAGCTTCAAACTCCCCCTGAACTTAGTCACATTGTTGAGTTTCTCGCAGGATCTTAACCTTTGCAGAAAATCATTGCCTGGGGAACTGTCGTCATATTAGACCTGAGAGTTACATTACTCGTGATAGCACAAGCAGAATTTCTGTGGATCAGGGTTTTTTAAAATGGTGATAATACAGTGGAAAACTAACAGCTTTACACTAAGCAGAGAAGGATGCAAAGACCTCCTCCAGGAGAGTATGACCACTCTGTTTATTGTCCTGTGAAAATAGTATCCTTCTTTCAGGTCAGCAGTTTACCTGGCATCTTGCCAGCCTGGAGCATGCATGAGGAATTGCTGGGAGCCCAGCCACAGAAAGCTCGTATGGCTGTAGGGTCCAGCAACAAAAATTGGCAGAAAGGGTACCAACTTCCTAGAGGCAGATTTTTTCAGTCTGTGACAATTATCAGTCTTGTGACAATTATCTGCCTTATTGTATGGTTTATCCTAATAATACTTCTTTTTTACATCGTGGAGTAATGTAGATCCTTATATACTTTATAGCTCATCCTCCTATTTCTCCTGCCAACGTACTGATCAACCTTCAGACTGAAGCTATCATTGCTGTCTGGTATGTGTCTAGTTAATGCTTTCTTCCTTCAGTAAAATTGAATGGCTAGTACATTTTGTATAGATGCTTGGGGACATCAAACTTCGCATTTATACTAAGAATCCTGCCATACACTTTGCAACTTTGGATTTTAAAATGTTCTGTAATGGGATTGACAGCCCAGATTCTAAAATTAAACACCTACAAAGAACGAGGAGAAACAGAGTTTGTCTGGAAGGAACAGAACTGCTCCTCTGCAGAGCCTGAGAACTCAGCAACTGGGATTCAAATAAGCACAATACAGATACGACTGACAAGGACAGATCCTGTACATCGCAGACAAGGACAGATCGAGTGCTATTCCCTTTTCTTCAGGAGGAACAACTTGATTTAGTCATGACCTGAACTTTCAGAGCTCATTTGCATTTTATTCAAGAAAACGATACTCTATTCATTGTTGAAGTGCCATGTAGTGGCTGTATCTTGAATATTGTTGCTGATAGTTTTACAGCTCCTTCCAAGGCTGTAGGACAGCATCCGCGTTGATGTATTACTCATTCTTCTTTGTGTTTCATAGAAGATGGCACACAAAGATAATGAATCCTAACTCCTTTATATTTCCCCCTCCTCTGCCTTTCTAATTTATGAAAGTTGCTCCCTTTTATATTTATTGAATGATGTTTATTTTCTGGAGAAAAACAATCTTGATTTTAGTGTCATACTTCTGAAAACTTTTAAAATGGTGGACTAATAGATTTTTACACTTTCAGTCTATTGATCCGAAGGGGCTGTACAAAGCTCAAGCATCATTACATTTAGGAAAACTGAGACAAAGCTAGCCATTTACTTAGGGTCATGGCCATGATGTAAGAAAATATCCCTGCTCAAGACAGTGCTCATTCATGTTTATTATTCTTCAAAGCCACCATGAAACTGTGTTAGAAACAGAGCCCAGATGTCCTCATGCACCACCCTTAAGTCCATGTGCTCTGACATAAAATCACAAGGAATTCTAAAACACCAAAGTGTCAAAATTTGGTTTGAATAATGCTAGTACAAATATAATGGATTATTTCAGCTTTATCCAGGAGCTACTGAAAATTCACCTCCACTGAGTCTACTGAATACTGATAGTCTCATGACATGATGGTCTCATGCTTGTAAGACGCATCTTGGACAGCTGCAACAGGGTTATCTGGCTTCCAGCCACATATAAAAATCCAGAAATGTATGACCAAGAAAACTCACAGCATACAACAGGCACGTCTCTTGATTTAGCATTTAAAGAGTTGCAAATTCCTCATGATAGTTACATTTATTCATTTACACTTACTGCTGTTGTTACAAATATTCAGTCTTGAGGTAAATAACTAATAGAATATCTCTATTTGGAAAGGACTCATTAAGGATCATTGAGTCCAACTCCCTGCTCCCTCATCGCCCTCCTCTGGACACATTCTAATAGTTTGATGTCCTTATGTTGAGACACTCAAAACTGCACACAGTACTTGAGGTGGGGCCACACCAGTGCAGTGCAGAGTGCAACAATCACCTCCCTTGACCAGATAGCCGTGCTGTGCTTCATGCACACCAGGACAAGGTTGGCCCTTTCTGCTGCCACGGCACACTGTTCACTCATACTCAACTTGCCATCAACCCAAACCCTGAAATATCTTTCCACGGGGCCGGTCACCAGACTCTTGTCTCCCAATTTGCATGTGTAACCATGATGACCATGTCCCAGGTGCAGAATCCAGCACTTGCTCCTGTTAAATTTCATATGGTTGGTGACTGTCCACCTCTCTAGTCTATCCAGAAGACTTTTATTGTTTCTAACAAAATAGTCATGGCTGGACTCCAGAGAACCGTGCTCCCAGGTGTCTTTAAGGTTTCATTATTACACTGAAATGGAATTTAGTCTAATCAGTAATCAATAAAACATGGAGGCAGACTTACCAAAACGACTAACACTATCTACTCCATTAATGATTGGATTATAATCTGGATTATCTTCTAGTCCAGCCTGTGAAAAAGAAATTGCATTTTATTAAAAGTACAGGCTTCATGAAAAAAATTGGAAGTCACAATTCACCACCAAAATTACAAATGACTTAAAGCAGAGCAAATGTATTTTGCCCATTTGCTTTTCTGTAAGAATAAATCAGAAAGATATATGCAAATTTTTAACTCAGTGATGATGCATTGGAACCAGTTAAATTCAGTTTCAATATCTGCCATGCTTCAAAGCTTGTTTAATGACACAAAGATATATTTTGTTTACCTCAAACAAAATTGATAAAGCTCTTAACTTTCCATTTCCTTTAATTGCCTCTTCAAAATTTGTAAACTGATCTGCATCATAGCAGTAGATTTGCATCTGCAAATAAAAATATATTCAAATGTTATACACAAAAAAAAATTAAAAAGTAATCAATACAGTTATTTATATTCCCATTGTGAGAAAAAATGTCCAAGCAATAAATTTAATTACAAATACATGGATTTTTTATCTCGTAGATCTCAGTGAGAGCTGCTCCTCTCCTCCACTGCATCCCCATGCTGCTGCAAGCTACTCTGCCAAACCAGTCAGGGGTACGCTGGCCTGGCTGCCTGTGAATGCGGCTGCACCCAGGACCTGCTCTCACATGGTAGCTCCCGGCATGCTGCTGCCAGCTCTCTTTCCAGCCTGGTGACACAGGCTGCGCTATGTCTCGGTAAGGCACAGCAGCTCCCATACGCTCTCAGCAAAGCCCCAGCTTTGAAAAGCCCATTTACACTTCAAACAACCGACTGCTGTGGAATATGATGGGCCAAACTCATAGGAGCTTAACTGTTAGGGGGAGCTTGAACTTTGTCAGATTAGCAGAACCGACTCCTAACATCATCTTAGAAGACGTTTGCGAAAATGCACACTTTTGACATTCTCATCATGCCACAGAATAACGCCTTACGCTGCCCTTCTAAAATGCATCTTTTAAATATTATTAATTCGTACTATTAATTTGGATTTAAGCAAAGTATTATATTTGCAAGTAGACTTCAATCAAGTGATAAACAAAGGTATTTCATAAACAGTGTTACTTCTGCAGAATGACAAATCGTCAAAATCTATTCTGTACTTTACCTCAAGAGGAAATTTTTGTCCTTCTAAGCTATGTTCTGATCCGTCTGATGACACATTGCATTTTCCCCAGTGAAAAATGATCTTGCTTGCTTTAAATACAGTGTCTAAGCCACCTCCACTTACATAATAATCATTTGTCAGGTTAATTTCCACTAAACAAAGAGAGAGAGAGGGGGAAAAAAAGGAGTGTCAATATAAAAGCCAGCCAAGGCATCTATGACTATCATATTTCAGTACTTGGTGCTAAAAGGTAAATATGATGCGCTTATTTCCCTGTATTTCATAAGCAATTTGACAGGAAATTGGTTATTTAAACAAAGTAAGAAGTGTGGTAATTCACTATTAGCATGGAGGAAGATGTTTAATTTGACTCTGCAATTCATAAAACAGTCTTCTAGTGAAGTGCACTACTATATTGGTCTCCTGTTGCCTGAAACTAGCCATGGGACTACGCTAAACAGCTCAGAAAACTGGCTTAACCACCAATCTGACCATCCAAGCAAGGAAATTCCTGAAACACGTAGTTTCCTGAAAGCACTTGTACGTTTAACAAAAAGGAAAATACCATCCCCACCATTATTAGCATAATTCTAGATACAAATAATGAGGCAACACATGAAAAGAAAATTTTAGCCGGTTCCTAGGAGGACTGTCCTGTCTGTGAGACCCCTTAGCCATGGAGCAGTCTCCCATGGGAGAAGCTGGTGACAGGTCTTCAGCTGGACAATGCTGTACACAAACTGTAGATGGGACTGAGCATTCGTCTTCTGGATGGAACGACCTGGGTGGAATAGACCAAAGCCCCACATTGGCTTTCCTACCTCCAGTGACTGCGGATTTTTTGACCTCTTGCTAAAACAGCCCTAATGGAGTTCAGTTTCATTACATTCCTTTCCTCAAGACCTTAAAGACCATTTTAACTGCAGAGTTTAGTAGTTCCCTTTATAATATCTAAATTGCTGTAGATGAGGAAGAGCTCGGTTTACTTTTATGAACTTTAAAGAATGTTTCCTCAGGGATCTCTTGAAAAGACAAATGCATTGTTTATCTCAGCTAGTAGGGCAAGAGGGAAGTAAGTGATCTATGGAACAGTACGTAGAAAGTACGATAGGTCCAAGAACAGATATAAGGAACAATGATGCTAAAATCAAATAATTTCAAATCAAATCAAATAACATGGCTGGTTTAGGGGTCCCACTGGAAACCATAGAAGCTCAAAGACAGCTGGTAAGAGATACCCTTCTCCATACCTGTGCCCGAAACAAGAAACAGAACTTCCAACAAGCAGCTTTTAGCTACTGCTGTCCTGGACTTATGCAGTGAAGCGGTCGCAAAAAGATCTGTCTGACAATGTAAATGTCACCATAAGCTTCTGTTATAGCTTGGAGAAATAGGCACTTGCAGGCATAAATCACTTCTTTCTAAAATACATTTCTAAGATAGGTAAGACAAATCGGACCATAAAAGCACCTATTTCTCTTTGACTGTAAGAAGAAGTCTAAGTGAGCAATTCAGACGCAAGTGTCTACATTATAGGTGCCTGTGTGCAGATCAGATGAATCCCATCCTGAGTTTTTTGAAACCACAGCTCATCCATGAAGTGCATCCAGACGAGCAGGTAATTTATTTGTACTTTTACAAACTCATTTTTGTATACTTGTTACAGATACTAGATATGTAGTAATAATCATCATTATTTCATAGCAAATGCTGAGTTACTGTTTATCTTCAATGAAGTGCTCATGATGGGATGACGAGAACAATGTGATTGCTTTGGTACTATCTGTGCACAGAATTATCATTTGTGTTTTAGTGATTTGTCTATTATACTTGGCAATTGTCATCACCCATTTTTTTTTTTATTTAATGGATAAATTCAGAATGCACAAGCTAAGGAAAAGCAAAATGAAAATGCTTCATTAAAAGTCCTTGGTTGATTGTCTGTCCTATATCACTTCTCTGACTTCATTTAACTCCAAACATGAAATCTGACTTTTTACCTGTTTTGCCAGTGTTGCGAATGAAAGTATCTTCCAGAGTTTCCTTTTCCCATCCATGGAATTTAAGTTTCTTCAGATTCACATTTACTTGGGTAAGATCTTCATCTATATTAATAGGAGATTGTTTGGCACCATTGCAGGCTGAATATTTCTTTCCCCAGTTCTTCTGGTTCAAAGTTCCTAGAAATCAAAACATTTGGGGTAAATACATTTAAAAGCTGTACTGGCATCCATATATTTTTTAACATGGGAAAGTTAAAACACAGTTTGCAGCCTGTAATCAGACTACGTGCCCTTCTTTTAGGCCTCATCTGTAGTAATACTTAGCACATCTACCATTGCATTCTACTTTCAACAGTTAAGTCACTTTTTAATTTTAGACATCATACATAGACGCTTATGAGATGTCTAGGAAAAGCAGAAAACAACAAAAAACCCCTCACACACAATTTATGGAAATAATATATAAAACGGGGTGGGAGGGAGAGAAGGGACAACTTCCAGGTGAAAGAAATTGGCATTCAGGAAAACTTAGGAACCCTCCTTTCTAAATAAGTCTTTTAAGCATACAGATGTCATTAACATTCCTTCTGCTCAATGACGTCACACATACAATGAGATTTTTAAACAAATAAAAGCAATAATAACCTTAAGAAAATCCTTACACAGAGGGAGAAAGGTAAAGTGGCTCTACCCTGGGAAAGGAAAAAGGTTAGTGATGCTCTGGCTGGAGAGCCTGGGTGCGTGGCCCGGCTTTGCCTGCGGACGGCCATGCACCCACCCTCTGGCCGTCTCCCTCGGCAGCTGCCGGGCGAGAGCAGCCCGGAGGTCCTGTGCTGCGGCAGGGCACCTTCTCCGGGGCACAGGGGCGTGTGCGGCGCATCCCTGCGAACAGCTCGGACACAGGCAGCATGGACACAGACAGCACGCCCTGCACCA
>Ga0181612_159041_pt1 | contig 11347 bp, 7 predicted proteins | sample HoacroProtozoa21_FD_119630 | JGI IMG/M metagenome (GOLD analysis project Ga0181612, IMG submission 119630) | Hoatzin crop microbial communities from Cojedes, Venezuel. Combined Assembly of Gp0051906, Gp0051904, Gp0051908
TGGGTTGACCATTGGACTTGATGATCTTAGAGGTCTTTTCCAACCATAATGATTCTATGATTCAATGAATCTGAAAGCACGTCCGGGTGTTCCAGAGCAGATGGAGCCTCTGAGGCCACATCAGGGTAAAGAGCTGCGGCTGGAGTGTCCTTACTCCTTGGCAAGTCCCAGCTGCCTTATTTCATGTCAAGCAGCCCTCCAGTCCCTGACTAACCCTAAATTCTGCAATGCACTAGGACTCGTTTAATTCCTCCTTCTAGGGGTGACTCAGACGACAGGAACTTAGCCTTACCATAATTCACGCTCAGTTGCCTTTATAACTTGTCCTTTAACTAACCGACGCATGCAAGAAACCTGTTCTCCTAGCTATTCAAAATACGGCTATTCAACATTATTTCATGCTCTTTTACTGTATCAGCAGTCACCAGCACAAATCATTGCAGCTACCTGACTTGGATCCGTTTGGACAGAAGTGAAGTCACTGTAAATAAAGGAACATTGTTTCAGACCAGCCTCTCCTATAAGCACGAGTATAGGTTTAAGGCCAATTCAAAACTGAGTTCCCAAAATGTCATGGGATACTGAAGTCTATTAATTACATGCATCCTGAGCTGATGAGAGTGGTTATCTTAAAGAACAAGTAGGTCTATTTTCTTGAGCTGAACTCTGGTGGGAGTACTTGCTAAAACGTGTCACCCCAACCCAAACTAGTGAGTAGCAATATACCTAGACAACAGACCTGAGTGCCTTCCTTCAGGATTAGTCAGGCTCTTCCTCTCCTCCTAACCTCTGCTTTTGCACGGTGTTATTGAATATTGTTGACCGCCCATCATATTTAATTCTAGAAATCAATGCATTTTACTTATGAGTGAAAAACATACAATGTTATAGCTCCACGTTATATTTTCTTCTCCAACAAAGCTGGCTGATAGGCCTGTCCAGAGCTGCATGTTCCCACCCCTGCACCATGATCATGCCACCCTCGCCGCTCTGCCAACGCTGACTGTGTGCAGGGCTGCCTGGTAAACCGGATCAGTGAACTGATCTTTTCAGTGGGTTAAAAAACCTCCAAAAAAACCCTAAACAAAACACATTCAGGGATTCACCACTCACAAAGAAAATGTAGCATGAAACTATGGCCTCCCTCAACCGCTCCCTCAAAATAGTGTCAGGGCTTTGATGAATAAAATACACCAAGTTTCCTCCCTGTGGCTGTTTTAATTCTGATTCAGGATGGAAAATGTCAGCACATCAGGTTTTCAATAAAGAACAGAAATTGCATTTCCTCATTGGGGTCAGTTAAACAACTGGGGTTCTTTCAAAGCAGGAGAAAATATTTTTGATGGTAAAAAAAATGAAAATGGTGATTCTTAGTGGTATTTTTGGACCTTATACACTTTTTTCCCTCAAGATTTTCCTTTTTCCTTTCCTTCATTTACTTTGTGGAGGGAAAGAAAAGCTTGAAAACATGGAAGTATAAGCTCCCCATCAGACCTGCCTTATCTCCTCCTGAGGGCTTCCTCGCCTTTGGCAGAGCTGAGCACGGGAGCAAGCCACGTGCCTCCAGCTCTCCCCTGCTGCCTTCTGAGCAGTCAGGGAGAGGGACGCTGGCACGTCATGAAGAACCAAGCACAGACGGACCTGGAAATCTTCTTACCTGCCATCAGTGTGATTCCTCTCATCACAGGATCCCCACTCTCCTCTTTTCCCAAAAAAGTTCCCTTCAGCTCTCTTTTCTCCTAAAATAATCACAGGTTGACTCCATATCTCTGTCCTGCAGAGAGATCCAGCCACAGCCCCTCTCTCCCAGCCTCCAGCACATTTCACCTCTTCTCCGCAGAACTGCGTGTCCCTCCACCTATCCACCCATCCACCTGAGACCACCAGGCACCAGGACTTCCACTTGCCCACTCCACCTACAGCCGGCACCAGTGAAATTATCTGCAAATCCTGGCCGTTGCTCACCCAGCCCTCAGGCAGCAAACAGAAAACATAGAAATGCCAGATGCTGCACTTACCCACGCACCCCCACACACCCACTTTTCACCCAGAATATCTGGCATCCTTGACTGGAACCCATTCCCACCCTGCTTTGGGCAGCCAGTTGCCTTGCCATGCCTTTGAAAACATGTATTTACTGCAAGCAGAGACATATGTTCATACACATTATTGGCAAATTTGCATATTAGTTCATTCCAAAATGAGTGTAAGACATCACATGTGGAGGTGTGCGGAATTTAGCAGCCAGATAAGCGATGGCAGCCTGCCTCTGCGGACAGCTGAAGCAATAGGTTCAAGTCAATGGCTTTGGCCATCTTCGTTCTGACACCTGCTACCTCCTCAGGGGCGGACAAAGCCCTCAGCTGGGAGCAAAGCCCAGTGCAAGCAAGGAGCAAGTAGGGTACACCAAAGTCCAAAGTATGGAGTGCCCTGGGCTTTGTTTTGCTTTAATTCAGACTTGCTGATCTTGGTTTTCCACAATTTCTGTTCCTTCACAGATGCCTTCACTCCACCTAGTTCTGGGTAAGAAAAAAACCAGATCCAAAGGCCAAGCTTTTCAATGTGTGTTGCAGAACAGGGATTTCTACGTGAAGAGGACTGACAGAGTTTGGAAGTACATCAACATAGAAACAAGGACCTTTTACCTTCCAGCAAGAAAAAAACATCTTCCAGAGCGATATTTAATTACCTCTGCCTTCAGACAGGCAGTCCAATGTGGGTGAGGATGTGATTATTTTGGCAAGACGCTCCCAAACTGAGCTGTTTTGTGTGTGGTTAGGAGTGTTGGATGCAACTCAGTAATTTGCTAGTGGCATCTTGTGGTAAGTAGCTCTTGCGAGGAGGTTGACCAACCGGCCAAAATGTAGGTCACCAGTGGGTGGAGTTCACAACCGCTCAACTCTGCTGAAGTCAAGATGCAGAAGTTCCTTCTCCCACAGAATTTTAAATTATCGATGAAGCCTGAAAGCTTAGCCACTAAATATATGCTTTTAGGATGATAATTTAACTGGTTACTCATTTATGTATGATGGTACGTAATGCCCAGTCTGTTCCTGGATTACCTGTTTTTTAGGAGAACTTCAGGCCACGTGCAAAGATATGGGTCTTACTCTACAGGGTTTAAAAGTGCATGGGAATTTGCAGTTAATAAGTAAAACTAATTTTGATGATACGGTTGAAGATCATTACTCATATTTCCAAAGCACGTCCTTCCTACTGCGCTCGTGGCAGTTCAGAGCCACGCTGGCCATTTAACTGGCAGGGCTCTGCAGCAACGACGAGTGACAGCCATGAGGTTCTCTATACACTCCTGTCTCAGTTGCCTGGCCAAGCATTTGGCAAGGGCAGCCAGGGCAGGGCACTAGTTTCTCAAATGGCCATATAAAATAAGTTCTATATAGCAATGTGCCAGTCTTTATCCTTCCTGCTGCACATATTTTAGGAAAAACAAAAACAAAACCAAAAACTTAGTAATTTTTCTAAACAAAGAAGCCAAAACAACACAACCTTTTATGTTTGCACACCCCCTGTAGCCACCTTAACTCCAGGCTAAACCACTTCTGCATATCTGCATAATCTGAAACCTTAGCAAATTAGAAAATAAATATATGTGCATGCATTTGAAATAGCACATTCTCCTCCAGGCTTCATCTCCCTGTAATTGCTGAAGTTGTCTGACAGGGACGTTCCTTGGAGTCCCGTCACTCAGATCTGTGGTGAAAAGGTTTCGGCAGTCTGCAGTGCAGATGCACCACCAGGATTGTTACTGGGGTGTACTGGGGGGATTTGTACAAACCAGCTGCCCCTGGAGAAGACTGCTGCACATAAGCAGGTCTCCTCGGCGTGCACTGGCTGCACAGACAGGCAGCTACCGCACATAGCACCTCTGATGATACATCAAATAAACTCACTGCCTAAAACAAGGGTAGCTTCAGTTGTCTCTGCCAATAGGAATCACTATCTATCACCAGACTGGTCCCTTCGAAGGGCAGGGACTCTCAGTTCACGAGACCAAAGCTGGAAATAAAATAGCAGCAAAACGACCAGCACAGACTTGCCAAGGGGGGCTCAGGAAATTAGAAGTTATGAGGCAGCTAAGAAACTTTACAGGTAAAAAGGCACGTGTTCCAGAAGAGGCAGGCACTGCGGGATGGGGCAGGTTTGCTGTCACTCGGGTCTAGGTGGCCAAATTCCACCCGGCTTGCACATTGGGCATCTGATTGCTTTTCTGGATTGGGCTGTGTATTGAATTTACATGGGAAATCTGTGGTGAAGTAGAAGACTGATCTCTGATTTTCCAAGTCCCGGTCCAGTGCCTTAGCCATGAGCTCCTCCTCCTCCAGTGTCTCTGACCTCATACGGTGCCATTGCTATTCATTTCACTGGAGTTCTTCCAAGTTAGCACTGACACCAGAACAGAAATAGGCCCTTTCAGCACAAAATAAACAGGAATAGTTCATAAATGTTAATGATACAATTTGAGTGTCACAGTGGTCGGTGAGTACAGCCTTCCACCCCCAAATGCTGGCAGCTGGAGTTTCTTTTGTCGAAGATCAAACACTGATTATTTTAATGGGCTTTGTCTCAGTAATCTATCTTCACATTATGGTTAATATCTGACAATTATGCTAGTTTAACATCCAAGAGTAATGGAAAGACTGAGGTAAATGTATTCAGAACAGAGTCACCATGAAGTTCAACATAAAGACGTTTGCTGTCAAAGAAAGACTTTCTATTATAAGCAAGTATGTTATTATTAACGCTGCTGTATAACTATTTAGGAGTAGCTAGTGGGCCCTTTGCCACTTCCAATGTTAAGTGACTAAATCATGCAAAAGTGAAGGCTTTAAATGTAAAACATATTGGTGCTTCTCATGCCAAAAAAAAAAAAAAAGGATAAAAGAACAGCAAAAACCTGTAACGCTCTGCCTCTTCTTGTCTCCCCATCGTGATCCCAGCCTTTGTAGTTGCCCTGCCTGTCCATTCAGTACATACACGCCTGGTCAAAGATTGAAACCAACAGAATCAGATTTCATAGGATGCTCTGGAATCTAAAGAATGATGTAAGGGTGAGACAAGGTACAGAAAGGAGTTTAAACCTCATTGAAAAATAACAAAAAACAGGATCTTCAGCCTGAGGACACACAGTGTGAAAAATGAGGATACACAGATTTTATTTATGGATTTATGCACCATTAAAATTACATTCCTTAAAGTATGTCATTAAAAATGTCCCCAAAGGTTCCAGGTTCCTTAACTGATGATGTTTCTGCCTCATGAACTACAGACAACGAAACACTGCAGAACGTCCACTGAGCTGCACCCAAGCAGTCCCTGGGACAATACACAAGCGCAATATTCCGTAGCAGTGTCTCTTTTTAAAAAACAGTTTCTGCTGTTTTCACTGCTTGTATTTCATCAATAGTTAAGCAGGAAACTTAGCTGTGTGTACAAATACTGATGCCCAGGACAGTGGCAAAAGCAGAGATTCCCACTTCTGTTGTATGACAAGTGCTTTGATCAGTACACAGACTTGTTATTTTTCTGTGTTACTTACTAGTGACCAAATCCTACAGTGTAGGGACAGAAGAGATCTTTGACCTGTTGTTTCCCATGACTCTTCGTAGGTTATTTAATGAAAGCATTGTATCACTTTGTTAATGCAGGATTTCCAGTGTGCACTGATGCCTTTCAGCATTCAACCTGTGGCTCCTAGACTCTCGGTATGATGATTTGGCCGTTACTGGAGACAGTGCTGTCAAGGCTGCCATATGTCATCTGCTTTGGAGGTGAATTTCACAGAGCCATAGAATCACAGAGATCATCCAGGCCAACCCCTTCTCAAAGCAGAGCCACCTAGAACCGGCTGCCCTGCACAATGCCTGTTTGGGCTTTGGATATGTCCAAGGATGGAGACTTCACAGCCTCTCCGGGCAACTTGTGCCAGGGTTTGACAACCTCACAGTAAAAAAAGTTCTTAAACAGAATTTCTCATACTTCAATTTGTGCCTATTTCCTCTTGTCCTGTTGCTGGATACCACTCCGAGAGTTTGACTCTGCCTTTGTCATTACATACTTTTTTATGTCTTATGCCATACTATAACATCGTATGTCATAATGTGATTATTAGACATGTTATTATGTCTTATGCTATATGTCTTTGTCATTAAGTCTTGTTATGTCCCGGAATCAGCTATTTTTCTGCATTGATAAGACACCCCTGACCACAAAAACCTTCCATTCTCACAATTTGTTTGCTTTCCCTCTGTGAACTTGGTGGTTTCCCGAATGCTGGCCCTAACTCCAGCACGCATCTGTGCTCAAGGACTGCTCTTCTCCTTAAAGTTACTTGGATGCATTAATGCTCAATGGGACAGCGGCACTGTCCTTCTAAACACATTGCGGGATCAAATCTCAGGAATGACATGATGAATGAGAACACGCTGTTTTAAAAAAGTTTCTTGTTCTCTTCACACTGAAGCCCGTATGTCTTTTAAACACAGAAAAGGAAACTGCCTTCTCCTCTTGGCAAATCCCGTAAGAAAGGTTCTGTGGGAAGGAAGAAAACAAGATTCAATATATCATCATTTTCATCATAATTTTAAGCACTTGGCCCAAATCCAATCCGTATGACATTTTGCTCTGATGCTCTATGCAATCACTGGAGAGTAATGGAGTTCAAACGCTTCCCACTCTCCTCTGACAATGTACCAGAGGGACTGTACGCACCCCAGCAGCAATTCAGTCCGCGCCAGCGTGTTCTTTACCCCTTTCACTAACAACCGATGGAACTGGGGGGAAAGTTATGCCCCTTCATCCATTTGGCATCGTGGCCACAGAACCTCCTTCCAGGACAGGTGCCAGAAAGACCACCACTGGAGCTCATACAGCAGTCCTTCGAGGTTTAGGAGTTAGAGGCTGTGTTCTGCAGCATCTGTGTAGTCCACAAGCTGAACCCCATGTCAGAAAAGAGCTCTAACCACCTGGACAGGAGACTCTGGATGAACACGCTGATGGCTGACCTTTGGAAGCCACGCAGCACGTGAGATCTGTGGGACCAGGTAGAAAGCTGGTCAGAGGGATCCTCACCATAGCCTGGCAGTTGGGTCGCTTTGCTTACGGCAGAGCAGAATACATGTTGAGATGCTGCTTTTTGCATCAGCTTACCTACCATGGGATAAAAGACTGTTTCTCTTCTGCCAGTGACATGATGTCCTATTCTCCAAGCGCATCAATCTTTTAAAAACTGAAAGCAGCCTCAAATCGCCACCTTCAGCTGTCACTGCTTTGGCTGTGAAGCTTCCTGGTACTGGACTTTTTCTGATCCCAAGAGCTTTATCAGCTGCATTGACTCAGTAAAGCCCAAGCTATTCAAAACTAATGTTGTTTGGATGGTGAATTCAGGTGCTTAGAAGTTAGGTAATACTGGATTGGTGCAATTGCAGTTTTGCTCTCTTAAATTAATTTTGTGCTGTCCTGTCAGTAAGCATGCGAGCTACTTACTTTAATTACGGTTCTGACATTACAGTCAGCACCATCATAAGCATGTATGGATGGGAAATAATGACAGTGGCACAAGCAGTCAAATAATTCCCTCTTCTAAGCACTTGCCTTTGTAACCTAACTAACAGTAAACCAGTCTTCCTCCCACCCTTCCTCTGTCCCTCCCCTCCTTTCTTCCTTCCCTTCTCTCTTCCTTCCTCCCCAGCCATGGCAGCCCTCCCCATTGAAATCTTCGCAGCATTTGGAGCTCTGAACCTTGTATACTGTGTATTGAACTGAGATTCAGGACCAACACCAACTAGCAAGATGGAAAGCTGTACTCTTAAAGCTGTGGGGAGTTTGCAGACTGGGACTCAAGACTGAAGGAGCGTCAGTGTAAAGTCTGACCTGAATCTCTTTCTCCTTTGTGCAAAATTCAGGGAACTTTTTCTATATGTGTTGCTGCTCACATACGCAATAATTAGGTACCAGGGCCATGTCCACTTGATGTTACCCTGTCCACTTCTTTCTGCTTGGGAGCTGAAGAGTGAGAGAAGGATTGGTGTCTCCAGTATTGTGTTATTCCTGGAAAAAAAACTAAAATAGGAGCACTTACGCTGTGTGAAAGAGCCAACCCAAAATATCTCTCTCAGCCTTCAGGTTTTTTCCCTTCAAAATACAGTCTGAGTGCCTTTGTTCTACACAAAAAAATTCAACGCTTTATGCTTGGAGAAGAAACACGTGTTCAGCTGACAACACATGATTTTCATCAGTAAAGAGGTTCCTGAGCACTTATTTTCCTGAGTAAACAGGTTAGCTAGTTTGGCTTACAATTAAGTCCATACACTTGGACACTTTAAGCACCTTCCTATCTCAAAAACTGTGGGGGATGTCACAGGTTAAAACCTAAGAGCTGTGGAAAGCCAGACAGTTTGTAAAAAACTGATTATAATATTGTAAAAAACAAATATTATAAAAAAAAAGTGGACCCAACACCCACTGTTCATTACATTCATCATCTCACTTCTTCCCCAACAGGTTGCATTTGTAGTGTAATTACTGTTTTGTTTCTTAAAAAAGAATAGAGTAGTGTAGATAAAATCTTAGCATATTTCCTGGTAGACATGGTTGCCAGCCACGTGCTCTCTGCCAAGCTCGGATCTGCGACCTGGCCGTCAGGATCAGAAGTCGCTAGGATGGATCTTGTGGTCAAACTCAGTTCTCTCCTCTCCCTGGTAACTCATTTATACTGGACATGCAGGAACATAATTTTACACTGAGACATACACCCTTGTATTAAACGTGATCAAAGCTGCCAGTAGACTGAAAGATGTTAATGGGAGGGACACAGAGGTGATCACACTATTTTGCTTCCCTAGAAACAGTGGCGAGCTGCATGCTGCGTGCTGGTGGAGAAGCAGAAGGAAAGCACCATCAGAGAGGCTTAGCGTTGTATTTCTCCTTTGCTTCCAGGGGTGTCACACCGAGCAGTGACTCCACGGGGTGCTGATTCCACTGGGAGGGCTCCTGCTGCCCGCTCAAATGCATCGCAGCCATCTGACAGAAGCTGTTGAAGTGGTGCAAAACCTTTCTGCCAGTTCAAGTGTGTTCAACAGAAGTTTGAAGAACTGTTTTTTTCCCTAAAGACTTTTTTTTTTCTTTTTTTCTGATCAGGTGTAATCTGTCCTTGTCCAGATGGCATTAACGTTACTGTTCTGGGTCATTCAACAAAAATACAATATTGAGTTCACACCAGACCTGCATTAGGGTGGTCAGTGGGTGGTTATCCACAGTTTAATGCGAGCAGAGCCATGTCCTGACACACAGTAAAGTGTCTGTATGTACAAAGGACTCAGAAATCATGAGAATAAAGCTCTTATTTCAAGCTCTCTCAACAATTGTTGGCTTCACCTTTGGCAGGTTGCTGAATCTCTTTGTCTCCCTCTTCTTACCTGCAAAATGGGAATGATAATTACTTTCCCATGTAATGAGATAAGGATAACAAATGGGAAGCATTGCTATCCTACAGACAAGTCTTAGCTCCTCAGTATTAATTAACATCTATTAAGCTGTTCAGGAGCACCTTGTTACTCTCAGGAGTTGCAAACATTTTTGCTTCTGCTGTCACGTGTGTGGGAGCAGATCAGGATTAATTCTCCTGAAGTTAATAATAAAGCCAGGCTGAGCAAATGCAGAATCAAACCCTCCCAGTAATGAAACACCCCAGACCCACGCCCACAGGCACTGAACTTTCTCTAGCCATTTTCAGCATCTTTACAATCCCCTGTGACAAAAGACACCTGTTTCACGCTTTCACTGCTCCAGGAGCCCATTCAGATCTAACGTTTCTAAATCTGTCCTGTTTCCCAAGTCAAGAGTTTATTTTTCTCACCAGTGGAGCAGTCAGGTCACCGATCTTGGTGTTTTACTCCCATGCACAGGCACTTCGCAACAAGAAGCCTTCACAGCCTTTACCAGTGATGAAGGCCACACAGTGAATAAATCCAGCCACTTAATCTCTACAGTGTCCATTTTACTCAGCTGTTACTGAATGATGGCGACTATTTCGAATGGAGAGGCCGGGACTGTGCAAAGGGCAGCGAGCACCAGCTCCAACGTCTTCCCTGCCCACATAACCATGCTGTCTGAAGTCAAGCAGTCCTGTTGCACACCATACCTTCCAGGTTCCTTCTAGGTTTCAGATGCCACCTTTAGTATCCAAAAACATGCCTGGCAGAAATCTATTATGATGCATTGAGCCTCTCAACACAAGTAAGACATAAAACTGCAGATTTAGCTGCAGCTGTATTACATTGCCTCACAGAACCAAAACATAACAAGTAAATCTCATATACGTGATTCCACTTCTTATAGATCTTGAATAGTTTGTGGGTTTTTTTAATGTGTACCATATACCACCTCCCAAAATGAAGAAAATTGTCTCTGTAACATTTTAATGTCTTTTGTACACTTCCAGTTCAGCCTGAAGTTCAGTACAAATGTCTCTGCTTTGGTGTAAGGTGGGTTTCTTCTCAAAGCATGCATTATTTTCTGGGAAGAAACCAGGTAGTCTGTAGCTCTGGACTCTCTGTACCTCCTAAAGGAGCCCTCAGGACACGCAAGAGGAGGGGGGGCTGCTCCAGAGCGTGGCTGCATGCAGAGCAACCATGCCTCCGCATCAGCGACAGCAAACTTTTAGGGTGGCTGGCACCTAATATATTTGAGAAACGGCTGTAGCCTCTGGTTGCTGGGACCACTCCAAACCTGCCAGTGACAAAAACGTCTCCAACAGTGCCTTGTACTGCCCTCCTGTATACACAGCCACAGCACAGCCTAAGGGCAGAAGACAGCAAGCCAGCTGTGTGGGAAGAATTTAACTCCACATGCAGTGGGGATCCTGCTTTCTCTGCAGCTCAGAGACCACCAATGTAGCAACGCTAATACCGTTTCATTCAGCCTCTGCTGCTGCCAAGAATTTAGGTTGCAAACTACTTTTCCCTCTTTCTCCCTGAGCTATGATCCAGCCTCGGCGCCTTCTGCACAGTGGCTGCCAGGACACTGCTCTGCAGGGACCCGAGCTGCCCATCGCTCCGAATGGCCCGACCTCACTCCAGCGTCCACACGCGGGCTCCCACTGCAGTCACCCCACCCAGCCCCCTGCCCTATTTTACCTAAAGCAGGGGAAAGGAGTGCAGGGGGGTGAGGTCTCTCCACCGGCTGCGGCGGCGCAGCGGCAGAGCACAGATCATCCCCGCCAGCGCTGCCTCGGCTGCCCGACAACCGTTGCCTTATAAAGACCATTTTTCCTGTGGCTCACGCCCATGCCCTGCATCCAGAAAGAGAAATTGCGCTGTTCCACGCACCA